>ENA-OYWX01000545-OYWX01000545.1-human-gut-metagenome-genome-assembly--contig:-NODE-545-length-15912-cov-7.961720_pt1 | contig 15912 bp, 10 predicted proteins | sample MGYA00244815_ERZ653406 | MGnify/ENA primary metagenome ERZ653406 (study PRJEB26926, sample SAMN06165037) | human gut metagenome | biome: ENVO:00009003; feature: ENVO:2100002; material: ENVO:00002003...
TCGGGAGCACCTCTGCCGGGGGCAAATTCCCCGTGCGCCGATCGTCTTCCCGTATTATTGAAAAATACCAAGCAATTCACACTTACTGCGCAGCATCAGGAGCCACATACGAGTATGCATTGGACATCTTTGCAGCATTGTTTGTCAGAGTGACAGCCTCTCTGTAGTAGGCAACAACAGGAGTGCCCTTATCCACAGCGTTGAACAGCTGCTCTGCAAAAGCAGGCGGCACATTGATACATCCGTGTGAGCCGGAGGTTTTGTAAATAGTTCCTCCGAAGGTATCACGCCAGCTGGCATCATGGATACCTATATTGTAGGCAAACGGCATGAAATAGCTGACAGGAGAAGAGTATCCCTCGCCGACAAGAGTAGCATTTCTCTGCTTGTAAACAATCTTGTATACACCGTCTACAGAGCCATTCTGACGGGCGAGATTACCTGATACGAAATCAGACTCCATCTGGAGAGCACCATCCTTGTAATACCACATGTGCTGCTTTGTGTAGTCAATCTCTATGTATGTATTACCTATGTCGTCAGCGCCCCGGTAGAGTGCAGTCTGCTCGTAAACAGGTTCTCTTTCCACTGGCTTGCCTCCCTCTAAATCTGAAAGGAGCTGGGCTTTCTCTTTTTTCTTGCTGACTACCCATCCGTAGTCTCCACCACCTATTTCAATAGTGTCACCGGACGATGTCTTGAATGAGCGTTTGCGGCCGAAGGTATTGTATTTGGAAGCAAGCTGCTGGACATATTTAGTGACCTTGGCATCATCTATGCTCACGCTGCCGTCATCTGAGATACTTAGCATATCAAGGATTTTGGCTGAGTCAAGCTTCTCGTCGGCACCTTCAATTTTGTAAGTGACGGTTGAAGCAGTGTATTTGTCGAGGGCTTCTTTTTCATTTTTGATAGTATCACTGTTTTTTGTGATTTTTGGAGCTTCATAACAGTCATCACTTAAGGTAAGCTTTGGAAGCTCGTTGTCCAGGGCGTCCTTTACCTCGGCAAGGATGCTGTCATATATCGGCTTGCAGCCTTTTTTCTCTTCAATCACATCGTATTCGCCGTCTTTTATCTCGATATGGGCATCCTCCGGATTTTCAATGTAGTCATCACTGAAAATATCAAGAGCCTTGAGCTTTTCCGCCAAAGCGGCATCGTTATATTTGGACGAACCCTTTAGAGTATAGTTTTGAGCTTTGAAGAGACTGACAGGCCATGTAAAAGCATTCTGACTTTTTAAGATTTGTTCCTCGTCACCGTTTGAGACATATTCATAGGAAAAATCAGGTCCCTTAAGTGAAAAGCTGTTGCCTTTTCTATCAGTGATTGTGAGCAGATAGTCGCGGCTTAGAGCTGTATTTTTTTCTAATGCCTCTTTTGCAGTTTTCCCTGCGTATTTTACAGAGTTAATCTTTGTGTTGAACAGATAGTGGCTGCTAAAATAAAAGGCAAAGCCAAGATAAACAGCCAAAAGCACACCAAGTATAACGGCACAGGTTATAAGCACTTTTTTCTTCATGTAAATCGACCTCCTTGGAGATATGCTGTTGCTGCCTACATCGGGGTGTAGGCGGCAGCTAAAATCAGTTACATTTGTGAAGATGTGACACATCCATATAGTCAGGCAGACCATTCTTGTAGGCTACAGCGGTTTCTCCCTGAATAAGTGGTTTTAAGTATTCGATAAGCTCAGGCTTCACATCATTGCCCGCATCATTGATCCAATCTCTTGGCACAGACTTGGCCTCGTTTGCGATATCCTTGATAGCAGAATATGTGTATTCCACCTGATAAGGATCATTTGAGATGCGCTTCAAGCATACCATTGATGCGGTCACACCCTCTGCTGCAATAGTGACACCCTTTTTACCCTGAGCAAAAGATTCCTCGATATCGGTTAATGATGCAAGATGTGAGGCACAGCGCTGGAGCACATTTACCTCTACAGAGCGCACCTTGACACCGATGTTTTCCTTTACGATGAACTCAAGAGCTTTTCCGGCACCGCTTAGCTGCTGGTGTCCGAACTGGTCACATGCGGCCTTTGATGATGTAATGTATGAGCCGTCTGCGTCATGTATTCCTTCGGATACGGCAACTATTACATTGTTAGTGTGCGCAAGGGCTTCTTTTATATCGGCAACAAATTTGTCCTTGTCGAAATTCACCTCAGGCAGATAGATGAACTGAGGCGCTGTATTGTACTCATTACGTGCGAGAGCGGAAGCGGCAGTGAGCCATCCTGCGTCACGTCCCATGATTTCAACGATTGTCACACTCTTAACAGCATAGATAAAGGTATCATGGGCTATCTCAAGCATGCTTGATGCGATATATTTGGCGGCAGAGCCAAAGCCAGGAGTGTGGTCTGTCATGCACAGATCATTGTCGATGGTTTTTGGAATCCCTATAATTTTCACATCACTGTTGATTTTTTTTGCATAATCGGATAACTTTAATACGGTATCCATCGAATCATTTCCACCGATGTAAAAGAAAGCTTTTATAGAAAGCTTATCGAACTGGTGGAAGATGTATACATATGGTGAATCATCATCCTTGTAATCAGGGAGCTTGTGGCGGCATGAGCCAAGATACATGGCAGGTGTGGTCTTAAGTTTTTCAAGATTAGCATCATCTGCAAAAATATCTGACAGATTGAGATAATTCTCATTTAATATGCCGAGTATTCCGTTTACGGCGCCATAGCAGATATCGTATTTCTCAGAGCTTTTTACTCCTGCGATGACTCCTGCAAGGCTTGCGTTGATTGCAACAGTTGGGCCGCCTGACTGGGCGACGATACAGTTTGACTGATTCATTGTAATCTCCTTATTGTGTATTTTAACTATTCTCTTCTGTAAGAATAGTTATGATATAATTTGAAAATGACTACTGAAGGCGCATGGCATATGCACCGCATAATCATATAGATTGTAGTATCAAACATTATTTTTAGCAAGGGTTAAAATGAAAAATATGAATAAATACGAGAATTGCTTATTGTGTCCCAGAAAATGTGGCATAAACAGAAGCACCGGACAAACAGGTGTATGTGGCGTTTCATCTGAAATAAAGGTGGCGCGAGCAGCGCTTCATTACTGGGAGGAGCCGTGCATATCAGGAAAAAGAGGAAGCGGGGCAGTTTTTTTCTCAGGCTGCAGCCTGCACTGCGTGTTCTGCCAGAACAGGGAGATCTCTGACGGAAAAGCGGGAAAGCTAATCAGTAAAGAGAGGCTGAGTGATATCTTTATGGAACTTGCTGACAAAGGCGCAAATAATATCAATCTGGTCACACCGGGGCAGTATATCCCTGATATAGTGTGGGCGGTAAACGATGCAAAAAGCCGCGGCATGAAGCTTCCTATTATATACAATACGAGCGGATATGAAAATGTGACAGAGCTAAAGCTGCTTGAGGGTATAGTGGATGTGTATCTTCCGGATTTTAAATATATGGACAGTACGCTTTCGGCAAGGTATTCAAGGGCAAAAGATTATCCGTCTGTCGCAAAGCAGGCGCTTTCAGAGATGGTCAGGCAGCAGCCGGATGTCGTGATTGACGATGCGACAGGACTCATACAAAAGGGAGTTATTGTGCGACAGCTTCTACTGCCGGGACATGTGAATGATGCAAAGGCTGTACTTAAGTACCTGTATGATACATATCATGATCACGTATATATAAGCATGATGAGCCAGTTTACGCCGATTGCACTAAAGGATTATCCTGAGATAAACCGCACAGTGACAAGGAGAGAGTATGAAAGGCTTGTTGACTATGCCCTCGAAATAGGAATCACGAATGCATTTATACAGGAGGGTGACGTGGCAAAGGACAGCTTCATTCCGGCATTTGACTGTGAGGGAGTATAATATTTACCGTTTTTCTTAATAAAATAGTAAGAATTGGCAGGCAAAAATGACTGGATTTTGTGACGCCGGTGTAGTACTATGGTTATGTGATATTTTTTAGCTGTGAAGGTACTGAACAGTTACGATATTTTGTTATTACTCACATCCCGGTGTGACAGACGATAATGTTTTTAATCACACAGGATACATCATTCAATAGAGGATACAGTGATGAAAAATATAGAAGAACAGCAGATAATAATTGAATGTCCGAATACTATCTTTCATCTATACATTGACAGTGAGGATGAGCTTTCAAAGGTTAAGGTGTTTATGAACAATATGAAGAATGTTGATTCGATAAGTCTGCATGATATATACAACTGGTGCAACAGACAGCATGTGCAGTACACGACGACATTTAATTATGACAGTAAAATGACCTTGACAGAAATGATAAAATCCTACATATTTTACTTCAGACAGAAGCTTAGATATGTAAATAATAGTGATAGGATGATAGAAACATGAGATACCCTGAATTTCTAAAGGATAGAGGAACAATAGGCTTTGTGGCGCCTTCAATGGGCTGTACAACAGAGCCGTACAGGAGTGCCTTTGACAATGCCATTAAAAGGTTTCACAGCATGGGTTATAAGACGATAGAGGGACCTAACTGCAGGTGCGACAGTGGCATAGGTATCAGCAATACACCTAAGAAGTGCGCAGAAGAGCTGAACGAGAGCTATGCTTCTGCTGACAGTGATGTGCTTATATCCTGTGGTGGTGGCGAGCTGATGTGCGAGGTAGTGCCTTATATTGATTTTGAGCGCGTGAAGCAGTCAAAGCCTAAATGGTACATGGGCTATTCCGACAACACGAATTTCACATTTTTGGAGGCTACTATTGCAGATACAGCAGGTATTTACGGGCCGTGTGCGGGCAGCTTTGGCATGGAGGTGTGGCATGAGTCACTTACCGATGCATTTAATCTGCTTTGTGGCAGGAAGCTTTCATTTACCAATTACCCTATGTGGGAGAAGGAATCGATAAAGGATGAGAATGCTCCGTTTGTGGGCTACAACCTGACTGAAAAGTCGTGCATCAGCTCTATTCCTGCGGTGGTAAAGGAAAGCAGGCTTACCATGAGAGGCAGGCTGCTTGGTGGCTGCATGGATTGTCTTATCAATCTGCTTGGTACATCGTTTGACCATGTAAGGGAATTTAATGAGCGCTACAGTAATGATGGTATCATATGGTTCCTTGAGGCCTGTGACCTTAATGTGATGGGCATGAGAAGGGCTATGTGGCAGATGAAAAATGCAGGATGGTTTTCAAATGTAAAGGGCTTTCTTATCGGACGCCCGGCGCACTTCGGAGAGGAAATGTTTGGCATAGACCACAGACAGGCGCTTTCATCACTGCTTAGAGAGTTTAATGTGCCAATCATCATGGATCTGGATATAGGTCATATGTCGCCGATGATGCCTGTGGTATGCGGAAGCATGGCAGATGTCAGCTTCGACGGAAGCAGTTTTACAATTTCGTATGATATAGAGCAGTAGATTGGAGGAAAAATGATTAGATTAATAAAGAAAAAAGCAAAGAGTATTATATGTAGCGTGCTTGCTGCGGTTACACTGTTTACGATGAATCCGGCAGTATTTGCAACAGAGACAGCTACGCAGACTGATACAGTTTCAAGCGTTGATGTATCAGGCAGTGACAGCAGTGACGCAGCTGATAAGAGTAACACAGACAGTACTGCAGACAGCACAACTACAGCCGGCAGTGAGGCAAACGACAAGGTGACCATCAGCAAAAATGATAAGCCATACTTAAGTCTTGGAGCAGACCTCACACCGGATCAGAGAGCGACAGTGCTTGGATTTATGGGAATCGAGCTCACTGATCTGGACAATTACGATGTGGTCTATGTAAATAATGATGAGGAGCACAAGTACCTCGATTCATACATCAGCAAGAGCGAGATTGGCACAAGGTCACTTTCCTCAGTACTCATTACAGAGGATAAAAAGGGTGCGGGTCTTAGTGTTTCCACACACAATATCAATTACTGTACGGTAGGAATGTACAAGAATGCGCTTGCCACAGCAGGCATAGCTGATGCTAAAATCATAGTCGCAGGACCTTTCCCTATTTCCGGAACGGCAGCACTTGTAGGCACACTAAAGGCATACGAGGAGATGACAGGCAAGAAGCTTGACGACAAGGTAACAGACGCAGCGATGGATGAGCTTGTCACAACAGGAGAGCTCAACAAGAGCATTGACGGCGATTCGCAGGATATCGAGGCAATGATTGCAGACCTAAAGAAGCAGCTTGCCGATGGAAGGCTCAAGGATGAGAGCCAGATAAAGGATGCGATAAAGGAGGCTGCAAAGGATTACGACCTGAAGCTTTCTGATGATGATATTGCAAAGCTGACATCGCTTCTTATGAAGCTTAAGGATGCCAATATCGACTGGGATTCAGTCATCAACCAGGCACAGGACTGGGCATCAAAGCTTGGCGATAAGATAAATGACCCGGGCTTCTGGGAAAAGATTGGTAACTTTTTCATGGATTTATGGGATAAGATAAAATCCCTGTTCAGCTAGAAAAAGCTACAGGAGACAGTAAGAAAAAGCAGAATATGAATCAGACAACTCCCTGAAACGTAAGCACGGGCTGCACGTTGAAGGGAGTTTTTTGATTAAAGGGTCAAAAGGTATCATCGATGCATGCTTGCATGCAATTCGATGTATACCTAAAAAAAAAATAATAAATTTCTGCCGAATACATTGATACAAAGGTCATATTCTATTATAATTAAATGGATAATGGATTAATGTAAACAATGCACATAAGAAAGATGGGATTTGATGATAAAGATAAATAAATTTCTGGCAGCCTCTGTCGTTACATTGTCATTAGCCGCATGTGACCTGGCGCCATACAGCAGCATAGCAGTCTATGCGGATCAGGCGGCTAAGGTTGTGTGTGATGAGAGATACTGGGTAGCGGCGAGAAGCGGACCGGGAACAGAGTATGAGCTGGAGCACAAGCTTTCAAATGGCAAGGATATTACTATTCTTGAGCAGACCACAGGTGCAGACGGCAAGGTGTGGTACAAGGCAAAGTACAATCTGGCAGCAAATAATGAGGAGTGTGTCAGCTATATAAGGTCTGATTTTGTATCAGCAGGTACCGGCACAGCTGCATCAGACAATGCGCAGACAGGGGATGCTTCGGCAGACACCGGCAATGCGGATGCCATACAGCAGAATAATGAGGAGCAGCTTGCCCTTGCAACCGCATCGGGAGCATATGCTACAGGTACGATTACAGGTGGCAATGTGTATGTCCGCAATGCAGCAGGCATATCCGGCACTACCAAGGTTGTCTCACTCAACTGGAACCATCAGGTTGACATAATTGGAGAGACCAGGGTAAACGGTGTGGTCTGGTATAATGTCAAGGGTACTTTAAACGGCAAGGCATTTACGGGCTGGACTATCAGTACATACATAAAGGTGACATACAATAATAGCGGAGACAATACCGATTTTGTCACGGCTATGAAGAATGCAGGCTTTCCTGACAGCTATATTCCAAACCTTACAGCTCTTCACAATAAGTATCCAAGCTGGACATTTGAGGCTGTAAATACAGGTTTGAATTGGGATACGGTGATTGAAAATGAGAGTGTACATGGAATAAACTTAGTATCTAAAAATGCAGATAATGCAAAAAAATCAACGGAAAATGGTGCATATAACTGGGAAACAAATAAGTGGTTTGAATATGAGCCAGGATGGGTAGCTGCAAGCAAGGATTACATTGCATATATTATGGATCCAAGAAATTTTCTTGATGAAACAAATATTTATCAGTTTCAAAGTCTTGTATATAGTTCTAGCGAAAACTTATCAGGTGTTCAATCAATCGTTAAGGGAACCTTTATGGAAGGAACTAAGAACTATTCTAACAATGGTGAGAAAATAGATTATGCTAGGACATTTTTAGATGTTGCAAAAGCCACAGGAGTTAGTGCATATCACTTATCTGCGCGAGTTAAACAGGAACAGGGAAAAGGAACGAGTCCTCTTATTTCTGGGGTATATTCGGGTTATGAGGGGTATTATAATTTCTTTAATTTTAGTGCGACTGGAAGTACAAAGGAAAAAATATACCAAAATGGTTTAGCGTATGCTAAGAAGAATGGATGGTCAAGTAGGACAAAATCCATATCCGGAGGGGCGGAAAAGATTGCAAAAGATTATGTCAATAGAGGTCAAAATACAATTTATTTTGAAAAATTTAATGTGGTTGATAGTAAATCACTTTATAGCCATCAGTATATGGCAAATGTGACAGCTGCAATTACAGAAGGACAAAATCTGTCAAAAGGATATTCTGATAAGAACCAGGCATTTGTATTCAAAATTCCTGTATACAACAATATGCCATCGTCTGCAGTTGGTTTTAATAAAGCTGGTGATACTAACAACTATCTGCAAGCACTGTCAATAAGTGGAGTGTCACTCACACCTGTATTTAATGGAGTAACAACAAGTTATTCAGCGGTTGTTTCAAATGCTATAAGTTCAGTGACTGTCTCAGCAAATGCTGTATCAGGTAATAGTTATGTTTCGGGTACAGGTAATTATTCACTTGCTGTTGGAAATAATACAATAAAAATAAATTGTAAGTCACAAAGTGGTGAAACAAGAACATACACAATCACTATAAACAGACAAACATCAGCTAATAATACAAATAATACTGCGTCTGGTACAGATGTAAATATTTCATCTGATACATATAAAATAGGAACATATATTACTGGAGTTGCACCAGAAACAATGGCGTCATCATTCATAAAAAATATTTCGGTTTCTGCATCTGGTTCAATCAAACTTTTAACGGAATCAGGAAAAGAAAATACAGGAACAGTTGCAACAGGAAATAAGGTTGCTGTATATGATCTTTCTGGTAATTTGAAAAAAACATATGATATTGTAATATATGGCGATGTGTCAGGAGATGGAGTGGTCAATGTAAAGGACTCTATGATAATAAGACGACATATTATTGGAAGAAGTACATTGAGTGGTGCATATATGGAAGCAGCTGACACTAGCAAAGATGGTACCATAAATGTAAAAGATTCTATGATTATACGTAACCATATTCTCGGCAGAAAAAATATAGAGCAATAGAGGTAAGAAAATGAAAAAGATTACAAGTTATATTTTATCAGTTTTGATAATGACTATAGTTGTGTTTTCAAATAAGAATATTGTGTTGGCAGCAGGAAGTATTTCTGTTTCAGCAAGTAAAACAACAGTGAAAGTTGGAGATGTTGTGACTATAAGTACATCTATTTCACCAGGAGAGTATGGAGTAAATGCAACATTAACAAAGAGTTCGGGAGCTTTTGAGTTTGTAGAAGGAGATAATATATACTCTGATGGAGGAACTCCAAATAATTCTATAAAAGTTAAAGCTGTTTCGGAAGGTAGTTGTACCTTTTCAGTTCGGGTGATTAATGCGTTTGATGACCAATTGAAAGAGACATCTATGTCATCTGGCAGTGTTACTATTACAGCTACATCAGCTTCATCAAACAATGATTCAAACAGCAACAAGGATAACAAGGACAATTCCGGCAGCAATACCGGCAATGACAGCAATGCAAATAAAGATAATGAAAACAAAGAGGAAAAGAAATCCTCAAACGCATCTCTTGGTTCGCTTGTTATCTCAGCAGGTTCGCTTTCCCCTGAGTTTTCTGCTGCGACAAAGGATTACACAGCTACAGTAGATTACAGCTGTTCAAGCCTTGCGGTTACAGCAAATCCGGCTGATTCCAAGGCGAGTGTGACATCCGTCACAGGCAATGATTCACTTGAGGTTGGAGAGAATACGGTCAGCGTTGTTGTGACAGCAGAGGACGGCAGCACAAGCACATACAATATAGTTGTTACCAGAAGATCCGAGGATGATCCGGAGAATGCAGATAAGCAGGATAACTGGAAGAAGTTCGATATAAATGGCACAGAGTGGACTATGGTAAATGACATTCCGGAGGATGTTGTTCCTGAAGGCTTTGAGCACTCAAAGACAGTGATTGACGGACTTGAATACAATACCCTTCATGGCACCTTTGGTGATATCACGCTTGTGTATTTACAGTCGGAAAGCGGCAATGGGCTTTTTGTATATGATGTAGCACAGAATGCAGCATATGAGTTTGTCCGTATCAATTCAGAGTCGCATTTTATAGTGGTTTTACTGCCTAAGGTGGATGATGTGCCTGATGGATATAATGAGATATCGCTCTCCATAGAGGGCAAGGGTGTGGCAACAGCCTACCAGACTAAAGTCGAAAAAAGCGATGATCAGACAAAGGATTTTTACCTCGTATACGCTATGAATGACAATGGTGAGAGTGGCTGGTACACATATGATAGCGTAGATGGCACATATATGAGAAATGAGCTCAGTACACCTACAGTGGCACAGGAGGAAAACGATACAACAAAGAGTGAGCTTGTCCCGGGAATTGCCAATAAATATCTTGTTTTAGCTGCAATACTGGTTCTTATTATCATTATTCTGGCATTACTTCTTCTGGTGGTTATTGTGAAAAATAAGAAGCGCACAGCTAATGAAGTAAATGATGAAGAAGACGATACAAAAGAGTTCGATATAGAAGAAAATGATATAGAAGCTAATGATGATGATGCTCAGGAATCTGCTGAAGAATCGCAGATAGATGAGATTCAGGAACCGGCTGAAGAATCGCAGATAGATGAGATTCAGGAACCGGCTGAAGAATCACAGGTAGATGAAATCCGGGAACCGGCTGAGGAATCTGGCGAAGAGTCACAGATAGCTGAGATTTTAGAATCTGACGATAATACGGAAAGTACAGAAGCATCCGATGCATCCTATGTCGGAAGAACAGTAGAAATTACATCCGATTTAAAGAAAACTGCTGAGAATGAAAAATCTGATTTTGATTCAAAAGAGGCTTCAGATCAGGAGAATGCTGCAGATGATGATACCTTGAAGAATCAGGTTCAAATGGCACTTGATGGCTTTGTCAATGATGGAAATAAGCCGTCTGAGACTATAGACAGCAGTGCAAAGGATGACAATGAAGATGACAGCGAAGATGATGATTTGCAGTTCATCGACTTAAATTAGTGAATATGACTGGAGGATATGACTTGAAACCATATACAAGTAAGGCTAAAAAAGCAATAGATTTGGCTGCACGTATATCAAAGAAAATGAATTACAGCTATGTTGGAACAGAGCACATACTGGCTGGCCTTATAAAAGAGGGCACCGGTGTGGCAGCTGAGATTCTAACAGCCTGCAATGTGGAATATGATAAGCTTATTTCGATGATTGAAGACCTGATTTCACCGGGGGATAACATCAAAGTGATGGACAGGGATGGCTATTCACCAAGGACACAGAGAGTATTGGAGCGCGCATCGGAGGAAGCCGATAGATTTGAGTGCAATGAGATAGGTACAGAACACTTGCTGATGGCTATAGTACTGCAGGGAGACTGTGCAGCTGCAAGACTTTTAAACACCATGGGTGTTAACAGTCAGAAGATGTTTATAGATATTCTTGGTGCGATGGGTGAGGATCCGTCTGCATACAGGGATCTGATGAAAAGTTACGGTACATCATACAATTCTGCGACTCCTGTATTAGATCAGTATTCCAGAGATTTGACAGATATGGCAGAGGCAGGGCTTCTTGACCCTGTTATAGGCAGAAAAAAGGAGATGGAGCGCGTTATCCAGATACTTTGCCGCCGTGGCAAAAACAATCCATGTCTGATTGGAGAGCCGGGAGTGGGCAAGACCGCTATAGTAGAAGGACTTGCGCAGGATATAGTCAGTGGCAATGTTCCGGATATTCTTTTGGGAAAGAGACTGGTTTCACTTGATATGTCCGGGCTTGTAGCCAAATCAAAGTATCGTGGTGAGTTTGAGGAGCGTATCAAGAAGGTGATAAGCGAGGTTTCAAATGCCAAAAATGTACTGCTTTTCATTGATGAGCTTCACACTATAATAGGTGCAGGAGGAGCAGAAGGCTCGTTAGATGCATCTAACATATTAAAGCCTGCGCTTGCCAGAGGCGAGGTACAGGTAATCGGCGCCACTACCATAGAAGAGTACCGCAAATACGTGGAAAAGGATGCTGCGCTTGAGCGCCGTTTCCAGCCGGTGATGGTTGAGGAGCCGGGTGTGGATGAGACAATAGAGATACTCACAGGATTAAAGGGACTCTATGAGAAGCATCATGGTGTCATCATAACAGATGAGGGTGTGAAAGCAGCAGTAAACCTTTCTGCACGATATATAAATGACAGATTTTTACCTGATAAGGCGATAGACCTGATGGATGAAGCGGCAGCCAGGATAAGGCTTAAGAATCTGACATCATCTGACGAGCTGCTTGCTCTGAAAAAAGAGATAACAGATAAGCAGAACCGGGTGGAAAATGCTTTGTCGAAAGGAGATCTCGCAGCTGCCGGCGCGCTTATGTCAGAAAAGGAAGTGCTTGAAAATAAACAGCAGAAGCTTATCAGAAATTACCGTCGCACAGGAGCCAAAAATCAGCCTGTAGTCGGCGAAAATGAGATAGCGGATGTAGTATCGGGATGGACCAAAATACCTGTAAATAAGCTTACAGAGTCAGAGGCAGGACGACTTGCAAAGCTTGAACAGATACTTCACAAGCGTGTAATAGGACAGGAGGAGGCTGTTTCTGCTGTCGCAAAGGCAGTCAGACGAGGCCGTGTTGGTTTAAAGGATCCTAAGAAGCCGATTGGCTCATTCCTGTTTTTGGGACCGACAGGAGTAGGTAAGACGGAGGTGTCAAAGGCGCTTGCTGAGGCTGTCTTTGGCAAAGAAGATGCCATGATACGTGTTGACATGTCAGAGTACATGGAAAAGCATAGTGTTTCAAAGATGATTGGTTCACCACCGGGATATGTGGGCCATGAGGAGGGCGGACAGCTCTCAGAGAAGGTCAGACGCAATCCTTTTTCTGTTATACTGTTTGATGAGATAGAAAAAGCACATCCTGATGTGTTCAATATACTTTTACAGGTGCTTGATGATGGCAGAATCACTGATTCACAGGGGCGCACGGTTGATTTCAAGAATACAATAATCATCATGACATCAAATGCAGGAGCTTCTTCTATTATAGAACCAAAGCGCCTTGGCTTTGGCGCTGGTGAGGATGAAAAGCAGGATCACGAGCGTATGAAGAACAGTGTCATGGAGGAGGTCCGCCGTATATTTAAACCTGAATTTTTGAACAGAATCGACGAGACTATTGTATTTAGAGCTCTCAACAAGGATGACATGAAGCATATAGTGACACTTCTTGTAAAGGAGCTTAAGAAACGCTGTAAAGAACAGCTTGATATAGAGCTCACAGTGCGCGACAGTGCAAAATCCTTTATCGTGGATAAAGCCTATGACAGAAAATATGGCGCAAGACCTCTTAAACGAAAACTTCAGGAGGAGATTGAAGACCGTATGTCAGAGGATATTATTACCGGCAAAATCAAGCGCGGCGATAAGGTAATAATTTCTACGAAAAACAAACAAATTTCATTGACTGTTGAGTAGAATTGGATTTATAATTAATATATCAATATAGCTACGGGAGGATAAAAATGGCTGTAATAAGTGAATTAATCCGTACTGAGGAAAACGGAAAGCTCAGCTTCGGAGATTATACATTGGCTGCAAAGGCAAAGCTTGACAATTTTGAGAAGGATGGAGATATCTACAAGGTAAAGACATTTAAGGAGATTACAAAGCTCGAAAGAAACGGACTCTTTGTATACGAGTCTGTTCCGGGAACAGCGGTTATGGATTTCGAGGAGACTGCTGATACAGTGACATTTACTGTGGAGGGACCTGAGGATGCTCAGATTACTCTTGGCCTTGAAGAGGAGACAGAGTACGAAATTGATATAGCTGGAGCTGTTGCAGGTACTATGAAGACAAATCTCGGCGGCAAGCTCAGCTTAAGCGTAGAGCTTGAGGGTGTTGATTCAGTCGATATCAAAGTATCAAGAAAATAGAGCATATTTTTAGCCCGGTGAAAGCCGGGCTTTTTGTATTTTATAAAGGAGAACAATATGGCAAAAGGAAAGACCTCTGTATTTTTCTGCCAGGAATGTGGTTATGAATCGGCAAAATGGATGGGACAGTGCCCGGCCTGTAAGGAATGGAATACATTTGTAGAGGAAACCGTAGATAAAAAGTCGATAAGCTCGCCGGGAAAAGTAAAAAAAGAATCAAAGGCGGCACAGGTTCTGCCTCTTTCGGCAGTAAAAAGCGAGAAAGAGGAGCGTATAGTGACAGGTATAGCCGAGTTTGACAGAGTGCTTGGTGGAGGAATTGTGAGGGGGTCGCTTGTGCTTGTGGGAGGAGATCCGGGTATAGGAAAATCCACGCTTCTACTTCAGGTATGCAGGGAACTTTCACAAAAAAAGGTGCCATTACTTTATGTATCAGGTGAGGAATCACTGCATCAGATAAAGATGCGTGCAGACAGACTTGGCGATTTCACGGATTCACTGGAGCTTTTATGTGAGACAAGTCTTGATATAGCAAAGGACGTGATTCAACGAAAAAAACCGGAGGTTGTTGTAATAGATTCCATCCAGACTATGTACAATGAGGAGATAGCGTCGGCACCGGGCAGTGTCTCACAGGTCAGGGAGACAACCGGAGTGCTTATGCAGCTTGCAAAGACTCTGGGTATTTCTGTTTTTATAGTAGGACATGTGACAAAGGATGGTGCGGTTGCGGGACCTAGGACATTAGAGCATATGGTTGATACTGTGCTTTATTTTGAGGGTGACAGGTATGAGTCGTACAGGATACTTAGAGGCGTTAAGAACAGATTTGGTTCGACCAATGAGATAGGCGTATTTGAAATGAAGGCGGAGGGACTTGTTGAGGTGGAAAATCCGTCGGAGTATATGCTTAGCGGTAAGCCCGAGGGAGCATCAGGATCAATTGTCACATGTTCCATAGAGGGAAGCCGCCCGATACTTCTCGAGATACAGGCTCTTGTATGTCACAGCTTTTTTAATAATCCAAGGCGTACAGCAAATGGTACAGATTATAATAAAGTAAATCTACTCATGGCGGTCCTTGAAAAAAGAGCCAACCTGTCACTGTCAGACTGTGACGCTTATGTGAATATAGCAGGCGGTATAAGGATGAACGAACCGGCGATAGACCTTGGGATAGTGCTTGCAATCGCATCAAGCAAAAAGGATATTATAGTGCGTGAGGATACCATATGCTTTGGAGAGGTGGGCTTAAGCGGAGAGGTGCGCGGAGTTACCATGTCCGAGCAGCGTGTGGCTGAGGCAAAGAAGCTTGGCTTTAAAAAGTGTATTGTTCCCAAAGTGTGTCTTGCAGGAGTGTCGCATATTAGTGGAATTGAGATTGTCGGTGTGGCAAATATCAAGGAAGCGATAGAGGCTGTCAGATAGTAATTGTGAGAATTGCATATAATAAACAGACAATTTAGAAAATTTGTGTTTTTTAAGATAGTTTTACTACTTTAATTAATTGCAGTAAATCCGTTGACATATGTGTGCCGGGATGATATTATATCAAAGCTGACTCGCGGGACACATTGAGTTGTAGAGCTTGTGAGTTACATTTTACAGACATGACTTTATAGATACTGCTTTGAAAATAAGTTGAAAAAGTTATGAAAAAAGTTCTTGACAAATGAAAAACATTTTGATAGAATAAACAAGCTGTCGCAAGACAGAGAACTTAAAACAGAGTTCAAAAAAATAGAAAAGTGCTTGACAAACGAACAGCGATTTGATAAAATAATCAAGCTGTCGCAAGAGAGCAAAACAAAGAACATTGATAACTGAACAGTGAGAAACCTTGAAAGATTTTGAGAATCAATCAGAACGCTTCAATGAAAATTGAAGACCTTTAAAACAGTAAATTCAGA
>ENA-OYWX01000554-OYWX01000554.1-human-gut-metagenome-genome-assembly--contig:-NODE-554-length-15630-cov-4.974510_pt1 | contig 15630 bp, 10 predicted proteins | sample MGYA00244815_ERZ653406 | MGnify/ENA primary metagenome ERZ653406 (study PRJEB26926, sample SAMN06165037) | human gut metagenome | biome: ENVO:00009003; feature: ENVO:2100002; material: ENVO:00002003...
GGCAATCAAGTATCTTGTGGCAGATGGAAGATATAAATACATTGAAACAGGGTCACTTTTATCGATAAAGAAGAATACGAAGGATATATTGATTCCGAGTGAAGAACATAAGATATCCATGTATCCGATGGATTTTGAAGAATTTTTGTGGGCAGTTGGTGATGAAATCACGGCGGATACCATTAAGCTGCTTTTAAAAAGCAAAAAATCTGCCGGAAATGCAATGCACAGGAATCTGATGCGTATGTTCCGGTTGTATATGCTGATTGGCGGAATGCCACAGGCTGTAGAAGCATATTTAGAACACAATAATCTACAGGTAGTGGATGAGGTAAAAAGGGAAATCGTTGATTTGTATAAGGAAGATTTTACAAAGATAGATGGAACCGGGCTTGCAGGTGATATATATGATGCAATCCCGGCAAGTCTCAGTGGAAATGCATCGAGATATGTTTTGTCAAATGCGAGGGAGGGAACACGTCTGGAACAGGTTCGTGAATTAATACCGGATATTCTTAGTTCGTATACTGTAAATATTGCATATCATGCAAATAATCCGGGAGTAGGAATGTCGTTAGAAAAAGATGCCGGACGGTATAAGTTATTTACCTCCGATGTCGGGCTGTTTATAACACTTGCTTTTAAGGATAAAAAATATACAGAGAATATCATTTATAATAAGCTGCTATCGGATAAATTAGAAGCGAACCTCGGATATATATATGAAAATGTCGTGGCACAACTTCTGCACTCCAATGGAAACGAGCTGTTTTACCATACATTTATGAACAAAACCTCACATCATAACTATGAGGTCGATTTTCTTCTTGCACAAAAAAATAAAGTTTGCCCGATAGAAGTAAAATCATCCGGTTATAAAACACATAAATCTCTGGATGCATTTTCACTGAAATATTCCGACCGTATTCTACAGAAATATCTGGTATACACCAAAGATTTCTGCAAAGACGGCGATATTATATGTCTTCCAATTTATATGGTTCCTTTTATAAATCAGAGCAGCTTCCGCAGCCCCTTCGGGTAATGATTCTTCATCACAAAACCCGCAAGCTTGCCCCAGCCGAGGCTGTATCCATCTACCGTGATCAGATACCAGCCCTTCTCCCCTTCTGCCGGAAACGTCTGCCCGGCCAGATACGCGCGTGCTTCATCCACAGACAGATTCCAGCTGTGGCATGCTTCCTGCGGAGAAATTGCAAGCGCCAGTGCGTGTGCCGGTTCCAGCCGGTTCTTTTTAACTGTGCCAAGATGCAGGCCCGGACGCAGCACATGCAGCCGTCTGGTTGCCGGCATATGTTCCGGCATCAGATACAGCTGCTCTCCAAAAAGAAGCAGCCTCCCGGCATCATCTGCCGGTATCTTTCCAAGAAACTCCTGCAATCCTGCAAGATACGCTTTTGCTTCTCCCTTTGCTAGCGGTTTTTCTTCTCCATTCGCACAATATCCCCGGTAATTTTCCGAAACGGTTCCCTCTTTTTCCAGAACCGCAACGAAATGTCCCTCTCCGTGCAGATGATGCGGAAATAACCGGATCGTATCGCCAATCTCCGCTGCCGGATGTTTTGTCCATGCCGCTACACCGTCTGCCATTCCCGGATATTTTTTCACCGGCACAATATGAAACTGCGGATGCTGTTCCAGAAAACGGCTGATCGTTCCCTCGTTTTCCTCCGGTGCAAAGGTACAGGTAGAGTAAACCATACGTCCTCCCGGCCGGAGCATGGAGGCCGCACATGCAAGAATTTCCTGCTGCCGCACCGCACAGACCTGAACATTTTCAGGACTCCACTCCTCACACGCCTGTTCATTTTTGCGAAACATTCCTTCCCCGGAACACGGAGCATCTACCATGATCCGGTCAAAATATTCCGTAAACATTCCCCCAAGTGTCTGCGGACTCTCGTTTGTCACCATCACATTTTTTACACCCATCCGTTCCATATTCTCGGAAAGAATCTTTGCCCGCGCCGGATGAATCTCATTGCTGACAAGGAGCCCTTTTCCCTGCATCGCTGCCGCAATCTGTGTACTTTTGCCCCCCGGTGCCGCACATAAATCCAGAACTTTTTCGCCCGGCTGCGCATCCAGATATGCAGCCGGTGCCATGGCACTCGGCTCCTGAATATAGTACACGCCCGCCTCGTGATACGGATGTTTTCCCGGCTGATCTTCCTTTTCGTAATAAAACCCGTTCGCTTCCCATGGCACCGGCTGCAGGTGAAAGGAAGTTTCCTCAGCAAACCGATTCCGGTCAGTTTTTGACGGATTGATCCGCAGTGCCTGATAACGCGCATCTTCGTAACTGTTTAGAAATGCCGGGTATTCTTCATCCAGCATTTGTTTCATTCGATCTAAAAAAAGTTGTGGAAGCATATCATTTCTCCTAAAGTTCTCCTAAAGTTTTCCAAAAAAACTTGGCAAAATATCCAACAAATAGTAAAATATAAATATGATAAAACGAAAGTACATGAGAACAAGACAATTAAAACCGGGCATGAAGCTCAATCATCCGGTCGTTGACCGTCTGGGACGTAATCTCGTTGCCAGAGGTGCCGAACTGGATGATTATATGATTGATTCCCTGTTGAAACTGGGTATTATGTCTGTTTACATCCAGGAGGGGGAAGAAGAGGAAAATCCAGAACAGGTTCCTACTTCTCCGGAAGCAGAAAAAAATATCGAACGGCTCCGTACCGAAGACCGCGCAAAAGTTACTCTTTCTGCCAGTATCCGTGAACGTGTCTCTACCGGTATCCAGTTTATCTACAACAATACAACCTCCGAGGAAATGGTTGCCACCACAGAGAGCATTGCCGATGACCTGATGCGTTCCATTAAAAGCAATGATGCCATCGCAATTGATATCTCTACACTCAAAACCAGTGACGAATACACATTCAAACACAGCGTGGATGTAGCAACCATTTCCATGATCGTTGCCAAGCAGCAGGGACTCTCTCCCGAAGAAGTACGGGAAATCGGTGTCTGTGGTTTGCTGCACGACATTGGAAAAACCAAAATTCCAAATGCTATCTTAAACAAACCGGGCAAACTTGATGATGATGAATTTGCCATTATGCGGCAGCACTCGACATACAGTTACAACATGATCAAGGATCGTGCGGAATTTTCTCCGGCTGTCTGCCTTGGTGTTTTGCAACACCATGAAAAGATCAATGGAAGCGGATACCCGATGGGTGTGTCTGCAGAGAAAATCTGCCCCTATGCCAAGATTCTGTCCGTATCGGATATCTATGATGCCCTGGTTACCGAACGCCCCTATAAAAAAGCCTATTCCCAGAGAGATGCCGTGGAAATGATTATGTCCATGACCATGGAACTCGACATAACTGCCATGAAAAGCTTCCTTGAAAGCATGATTCTATATCCGGTAGACAGCATCGTGGAACTGAGTAACGGCGAACAAGCGCGTGTGGTCAAAAATATTCCGCACTATATTCTCCGTCCTGTGGTTGTCGGGCTTACCAGCGGTAACGTTTACAACCTTGGAGAAGATATCAATTGTGCCAATATCATCATTCTTTAAACAACAGGGAACAGCTTTCGCTGTTCCTTTTTTATTGTGTTACCTCTTCACTTTCAAAAGGCTGTGCCGTCTCCGGCAGAAACGCATCGTAAATATCCACATGATCATAGATACAGCGCCAGCTGCTGGTGGACCCTGCAGTCACACAGATATACTCTTTTCCATCCGGTGTCTGTGCCATACTTGCCGCACAGCTTCCGGACTGATTCACAAAGCCTGTCTTTGCCCCGATAATTTCACTGTGTGTATCCTTATCTTCAATTCTCCGCAAAAACCAGTTGGATATTGTAATCCCATCCGGATGTGGTTTGGATTTTGATGTCGTATAGGTTCGCGTTCCAAGAACTTCCCTGCACAGATCATTGTCCATTGCGGCTTTTAAAATCATTGCCATATCATATGGTGTACTGTAATGGTCATCATTGTATATACCGACACAGTTGGTAAAATGTGTGGTCTCCGACAATCCCATTTTTTCCAGTTCCTGATTCATCATATCCACAAATGCTTCCTGTGAACCGGCCACATAAGTTGCCAGAGAAACCGCAGAATCTGCCCCTGATGGCAAAATGGTTCCATAAAACAGATCCCTTACCGTTACCTGCTCACCCACTTCATATCCGGTATTGCTACAGTCATTACTATAACTGAAATCTGTGGCATCAATACTGATGGTAACCAGCTCGTCCAGCTGCTCTGGCTTAATATTTTCCGCTGCTACCAGCACGGTAAAGATTTTGGTCATAGATGCCGGAACCATACGTTTCAATGCATCTTTTCCAGCCAGAATCGTTCCGGCATCCACATCAATGAGAATTCCCTGCTTGCTGACAACGGACTTCGGAAGCGATTTTGTCTCTGCGGTCTCCGTAGCGGAATAATCAAATACTTCCTCTGTTTCCGTCGGTATTTCCGATGCCTGCTCCTGCTGCGTCGGCTCAATCATCTTTGGATCTTTTTTGTTCTTTCCCTTTTTCCCCAGCACAACTGCCAATACCAGAACAACTGCTAAAATTACAACTGCTGCAACGGCTATGTACCATCTGTTTTTTCGTTTCTGCATTTTCTTATCTCCTGTCCTGCCTGAATTGCTCTTTTGTATCATAGCACTTTTCGGCTATAAATTGCAATCCATCAGATACAAACGAGACGCAAAATCCGGAAAATACCGTACGTTCTCATTATACCCGGTGCCTCCGAATGCCGGGTGCAAATGTACACCTCCATACATCAGGGCATCCCCGTATGCACAGAAATCCTCCGTTTCCCCACCCATCTTTACAAATTTTGCCAGCAGATGATGTGTCACGGAATCCGGGCGGATATGTACCGGAGCAACCGTGTTAACCAGATCCCCAAACTCCAGAATACTGTACGTTAACGCGCGGTTGGTAAAATGGTACCGTTTCTCTTTTGCAAGTCCTTTGGGATAATACGCATGAAACTGTGTATTCGGTTCCGCAAGTTTCTGCATCAGCATGCCGACTGCCTGTGTCTGATCTTCTGAAACACAGGTCCATTCTGTGAGATTTCCGTCAGCAAATGTCCGCCCACGATAAAATGTGCCCTGCTGCAATACACTACGCCACTTCCTGTACAGTGCAATCTGAGCCCTGATCTCCTCAAGTTCCTCTCTGGTACAGTCACAGAAATTACATTCATACCCCAGCACTGCGAATGCGGCAACTGCAAAGCGGGTCGTAAGCGGTGTCCGGCGCAGCGTCTGATGGTTCGGACACGCAGATACATGTGCACTCACCGTCGAGAGCGGATACCCGTAACTGTAATTTGTCTGTATGTCCGCCCTGCAACAGGCATCTGTGTCATCGCTTCCCCAGATCTGCGGAAAATAGCACAAAATGCCGGGATCAAAACGGTTTCCGCCTGCTGCACACCCTTCAAATAAAATTTCCGGAAAACGACGGGTCAGTTCCTCCATGCACCGGTACAGTCCCAGCACATAACGATGTGCCATCTCTCCCTGCTGTGCGGCCGGCAGGCTCTGTGAATAATAATCGGAAAACGTCCGGTTCATATCCCACTTCACATAAGAAACCGGTGCCGAAGAAAAGACCTTTGTCATACTGGCAATGATATACTCCTGCACTTCTCTCCTGCCAAGATCCAGAATTCTCTGGTTTCGTCCTTCTGCATGCGGTTTTCCGGGAATTTCAATGGTCCAATCCGGATGCTTCCGGTAAAGGTCACTGTCCACACTGACCATCTCCGGCTCTACCCAGATTCCAAAAGCAAGCCCCAGATCTGTAATTTTTTTGGCAAGGCGCGATAAGCCGCCGGGCAGTTTTTTTGTATTCGGCACCCAGTCTCCCAACGAAGAAGTGTCATCGTTTCGTCTGCCAAACCAGCCGTCATCCACCACAAACAATTCGATTCCGGCATCTTTTCCCGCCTTTGCCAGCTTTAAGAGCCTGCTCTCACTGATATCAAAATAGCAGGCCTCCCAGCTGTTTAAAAGTACCGGGCGCGGCCTGTTTTTCCAATATCCACGCACGATATACTCCCGGATAAACGCATGCATCCGCCGGCTCATGCCTCCCCATCCATCCGGTGCATAGGTCATAAAGGCCTCCGGTGCCTGAAACTGTGCTCCCGGCTCCAGTTTCCACGAAAATTCCCGTGGATTGATCCCCGTAAGAAGCCGGAGTTTTCCAAAACTGCTGACCTCCGCAGTCTCACAGTGATTTCCACTGTAGATCAGATGAAATCCGTAACAGTCTCCCTGATCTTCTCCCGTTTTCGGACGGCTCAGCATCACAAACGAATTTGCCCGGCTCGACGTGGTTCCGGTAAAAGAATCATTGACAATTCTGCCACCGGTCAGCGTCTGGTCACAGCGGTGCATCTCCCGCGCCCATGCGCCGCGAAATGTCGTAAAAATATAATCACTGTCATCAAAATCCAGCTGCAGACTCATCAGACGGGTAAGCTGTACATCCTGACTGCTGGCATTGACAATCTTCGCACTCCGTCCGATCACATCTGCCGCCTCATAGACATAGTAGTAGAGCAACAGCTTCAGATCATACTGCCGGTCCACCATTGTCACACACAGCTGCTGCACTTCTCCCGCACTTCCATAGGAACCCGGAAGTCCGTCCAGCGCATCTTTTTTCCCGGTAATAACGGCATCTTCATAGCGGAAATCCAGAGTCTTTGCCCCATCATAAAGAATGGCCTCAACAAACGGCTCACGGATATCGCCCTTTCCGTACGAAGACATTTCCAGCCGCACATCCTCCAGCGAAAAACCGGCATGCTCTTTTTCACAGATATTCACATTTCCCGGTGCAAACACATGCTTTTCCACAAGAATTTCAAGATCATCCGGATGCTCGATATGAATAGTTCTCCCGTAATACAGATGCTCCGGATGTCCCCCCGGCAGAATGGAAAATGCATATGTTGTATGTGCCGTATCCAGTACGAATGCCTGTCCAATTTTACGAATCATAGCTGTCATCCTTTCTTTTAGCAGTTCTCCTGATTTTTAATTGCTGCATTAATCTCCTGCAGCTTTTTCTCTGTCAAAATATATTTTTTCCGAAATACCAATACCGCGATGAGAAGACCGATCATCGGAATTCCCGCCATCGTCAGCCGCAGTCCCAGCACCGAAGAATCCGCTGCACGCGCAACAACCGCCGCACTTGTATCCTGCTTGAGGTTACAGAGAGACAGACAGACCGCTGCGATCAGCACGGCAACTCCCGAAGCCAGTTTCACAACAAACGTCTGCATGGAAAAAATCACACTTTCATCACGGCGGTGATTTTTCATTTCCCCATAATCTACCGTATTTGCCAGAAATACCGTGGTAAGCACAGTCAGCATGCCAAATGCCGCAAAAATCAAAAAGCCCGGCACCACCAGGGCTCCAAGCACAGTATGACCGCCAATCATCAGCACAAGCAGAATCGCATACCCTGCGATTGCCATTCCAAAGCTCAGGTAGAACACACGGATACTGCTCATAAACTTCCGCAGCAGCGGAAACAATACCATCATGGACAAAATCTGTACCGCTCCGCCAAATGTACTGAAAAGTGTATAGCTGTTATACCAGCTCTCCCCACTCACATCATACTTGAAAAAATACAACAGCAGATTGGACGTAATATACAAAGAGCAGTTAATCAGTACAATGGTGATGACAACCGTCATTGCCTGATCGTTGTGAATCAGCGCCGAAAACATCTGCCGTACGGTCGGTGCTTCCATATGAACCGTGGATTTTTCCCGGATCGTCAGACAGGTGATCGTAATAAACAGCACAAACAATACCGCAACAATAAGTGCAAACCAGCGGAAACCCGTGCGCTCATTTCCCTGTCCCAGCATATACACACATTTCATCGTAATAATCGTGACGAGAGCGGAACCGACACCCGAACAGGAACGCGCCATAGTTGTTAAATTTTCGCGCTCTTTTCCGCCTTCTGTAAATGCCGGAATCATCGACCAGAAAGGAATGTCCATCATGGTATAGGTGACTCCCCACACAACATAAGTAATGGCTGCATATGCCACAATCCCACTTCCATTCCATGCCGGCGGTGCGGCAAACATCAGATACAGCACGATCGCATTGCACAGGGTTCCAACCAGAAGCCATGGACGGAATTTTCCCCAGCGTGTTCTGGTTTTTGCAACAATTACTCCCATAATCGGATCGTTAAATGCATCAAACACCCGCGCTGCCATGAGAATAATTCCCATTGCCATCGCACTTACTCCTAGAACATCCTGGTAATAATACAGAATATAGCTCGCCGAAAGCATATATACCATATCTTTTCCGACAGCCCCCAGGCCGAATGCCGTTTTTTCTTTTGCTGATAATTTCATTGTATTTCCCCCTTACTCTTCCCGTGCCACCTGAAAATGTTCACAGATTTTCCCCGTCTGCGCATTTTCAATTGTCAAAATTCCTTCTCCGGCCTGTCCGGTCGTCTTTACATAAGTACCGCCCATACCTCCCTGTAAACATATGGTCTTTGGACCGATCAGTTCCAGAACACCTTTCACTTCAAACTGCACCGGTTCATTGAAAAAACCCAGCACATTTCCATTTTCATCCAGCGCCCGGATACGAACCGCCGCCATATCATAGGTTCTGCCTTCGGTCAGGTTATGTGCACTTACCTTCACCTCCAGATGTGCCTGCTGCATCGGCTCCTTGATCACAGTCTTTACCACTTTTCCGTCCCTGACAGCCTCAAACTTATAGACCGTGGAAGTCGTCCCCCAGTCCCCGACATAACGTGTGTAAAGCGCAACCGCATCCTTTGGTTTCATGTGATAGCAGACCATCAGCCGCAATGCCAGAAGGTAGAACTTTGCCGGAAGATTGTTCAGCCCGTAATACGCCGTCATGTTAAGCAGCTGCCCTATCAGTCTGGCCTGTTTCGGTTTCATCGGCTCATTTTCGACAATCGCATTTCCGATAAAGTCATTCACAGGAATCGGTCCATGCGCCAGTGCACGATATGGGGAGTCCTCCCGATGATACTCTTTGATTAATTTAGAGTTTTTGTACATCCGCACGGCATCCGCATTTGTAATCATCCAGTTTCCGCTGCGGTTTCCGCCCGGATGCTCTCCGATATCCATCGAAGAACTCAGTTCTAAAACCGGTGTATCTTCCTGCTGACTGCTATACACCGCCGCCGCAAGTTTCGGGTTTCGGAACATATCCATCACGCCATGGTAACAGATCCGGTCACCGCTGCCAAAATCCTTGTGCGTATTATAGTCAAACATACACCAGCCAAAACTTCCTGCAATGTCCGGCTCCTGTGCCACCGCATTCAATACATTTGCATGACGGATTGCATGCTCCGTCCGGTGTTCCTCATCGTCAAACGGCTTGGTCGGAAACATATGCCCGTTATACTCACTGATCAGATACGGTTTTTTCATATCCGGTGTAACTTTTCGTTTCGGATTACACCCCGGATGTCTGCCATCGTGAAGAAAATCGTTGTACGTATAAACATCCTCCAGAAGATGGCTTTTCTTTAGCATCCGTACTCCGCCGGTTGCACGCGTATCGTCCAGTTCATGTGCCACCCGGTTTGTTTCCCTGTAAAAAACATCATCATCCTGTGATTCATTAATCCGCACGCCCCAGAGAATAATGGAAGGATGATTGCGGTACTGCACGATCATTTCCTTTAAATTCTGCACCGCCTGCCGCTTCCATTCTTCATCCCCGATGTGCTGCCACCCCGGAAACTCGGTAAACACAAGCAGACCAATTTCATCACAACGACGGATAAAATCCTGCGACTGCGGATAATGGGAAGTGCGCACAGCATTCACGCCAAGTTCTTTTTTGAGAATATCGGCATCGAAAATCTGCATGGATGCCGGCGCTGCATATCCCACATACGGATAACTCTGATGACGGTTTAATCCACGAAGCCGCAATTTCTTTCCGTTCAGATAAAAACCATCTTTCCGGAATCCGGCTTCCCGAAACCCTGTGATATCCACACGCGCATCTATCATTTCCCCATTTTTCCACAAACTTGTCCGGATTTCATACAAATGTGGATTTTCCGGTTCCCACAAACAGATCTCCTGCACTGGAAAAACGGTTTGCACATTTGCCTGTTTTACCGGCTTTTTTCCCAGGGGACTATATGCACCCTCGCCTTTTTTGCGGATTTCCTGCTGCAACGTTATCCCATCCGAAATATTCTGTACCGTAATCTCTGTAGTCACCTGCAGAGGATGTATCTGTGACTTGACAAATACATCTGCAAGATGTGTCTTATTTCTCACCTGCACGTAAACCTCACGATACATCCCGCCAAAAGTCATGTAATCTATGGCATATCCGAACGGCGGAATATTCAAATTTTCCCGGCTGTCGACACGCACCGCAAGTACATTGTCCTCCCCATATTTCAGGTATTTTGCAAGTTCCACGGAAAATGCCGTATAACCGCAATGGTGCGCTTTCACTTCTGTCCCATTGACATAAACAACCGCATCATGTGCCACGCCCTCAAAGGTCAGTTCCACACTTTTCCCCTGCCACGCTTCCGGCGCCATAAAATGTCTGCGATATCCACACAGCATCTGATACGCATGCTCATCAAAGTAATGATACGGAAGCTCTTTGCAGGTATGCGGCAGCCGCACATCCTCCATCTCATTTTCCGGATATACTGCCTCTTTCATGGCTTCTTCCCATGTTTCGGCAAATTTCCAGTCATTGTTCCAATACAACCTCTCCATGCTTCTTTATGCTCCCCTTTCGTTTTACCTCTCCGAAGCAATTCCATACATCAGAATCCCGACAACCTCCTGCAATGCCTGCGCATAAGTAATTTCATTCTGCAGCAGGATATCGCGCTGGAAAAACTGCTCTAACGATGCTTCCAGCATCATCTTTAAAATCGGAATCCGGACCGGACGGATCACACCTTCCTGCATGCCCTGTTCCAACAGGGCAATGGTCGTTTCCCAGCCTGTTTCGAGCCGTACTTCCACCTGATGATAAATCTCCGGATATTTTTCTTTTAACTGATATAACTGTCGAAAATCCACATCCTGATAACATTCCGGCATCACACCAAGGATTGTGTGAATCTTTTGCAGGGTATCCATCTCCTGATTCTCTACGATCTTCTGCTCACTGTCCTTGATCCGGTCAAACAAATAGTCCACCGTTTCCAGAAACAAAGCCTCCTTATCACGAAACACTTGATAAATCGTTTTTTTACTGATCCCTAAAATCTTTGCAATATCATCCATCGTAAATTTCAAACCCTTTTGATTGAATGCCTGCAACGTTCCCTGCATAATGTTCTCTTTCAGTTCTTTATTCATTCTTTTCATCCTTTCTGCCGGAAGGAAACTATTTTCTTCATTTCAGTTTCCATTATAGTAGCATGTTCTCTCTCTTCCTTCAAGAAACTAAATGCCCAAAAATCGTTTCCGATTTTTGGGCACATTTTTTACGCTGCGTTTTATCCCCGCATCAATTCCCTGCGCACCGTTTTTCTCACAAAATAAAAACAGATGACCTGCATCACAATCGTGATGATCCAGGATGCCGGATAAGAAATAAACAGGAAGTACAACGATCTGTGATGTGGGAAAAATCCAAAAATCCAGAGAATTCTCGTTCCGACCGTACCGATCACCGACAGGATCATCGGCACTGCCGAATGTCCCATCCCCCGCAGTGCTCCGGGAAACAAATCCATAATGCCACACAGAAAATACGGCACTGTTGTAATGGCAAGAATCTCCATGCCGCTCTCGATCACATCCTTTTCTCTCGTATATATACTAAGTACCTGCGGTCCGAAAAACCATGCGCCACATCCCAGCAGCAGGGAAACACTGACCGTAAGAATCAGACAGTCGATCAGCACACGATCCATACGTTTATATTTTCCCACACCATAATTCTGACTCGTAAAACTCATACATGCCTGTGTAATGGAATTTACCGACATATACAAAAATCCCAAAATATTATTTGCCGCTGTATACCCCGCCATCGCCGTATCTCCGAAGGAATTCACGGAAGACTGCAGCAGCGCGTTTGAAAAGTTAATAACCGTACTTTGAATCCCGGCAGGAATTCCCACCTGAAAAATCTGCAGCAGATAAACCTTTTTTATTTTCAGCTTCGAAAAGCGCAGCTGATAGCAGCTGTCGGTGCGGTACAGGCATAACAAAACCAGAATGCAGGAGATCATCTGTGCCGTAATCGTCGCAGTGGCTACGCCTGCCACCCCCAGATGAAAACCGATCACAAGAATCAGATCCAGCAGTGCATTGGCACATCCGGAAATCACCAGAAACAACAACGGCCGCTTGGTATCTCCCACCGCACGCAGAATCGCTGCCCCATAATTATAGAGCATAAAAAACGGCATCCCCAGAAAATAAATCCGCATGTAAAGGGTTGACTGTGCAATGACATTGTCCGGCGTTCCCATAAGAAGCAGCGCACCTTTTGCACTGATTACCCCGATTCCTGCCATGAGAATTCCGCTGATCAGTGCCAGCAGAATGGCGGTATGTACCGTGTCTGACATTTCTTTTTCCCTGCCGGACGCAAAAAAACGTGCCGCAAGCACGTTAGCCCCCAGCGAAATTCCGATAAACAGATTGGTGAACACGTTGATGAGTGCCGTGGTCGATCCCACTGCCGCCAGTGCCTGTTTTCCCGTAAAGTGCCCCACAACAACGATATCCACCGCATTGAACATCAGCTGTAAAATTCCAGACAGCATGAGTGGGAGTGCAAACGAGATCAGTTTATCCATGATCGAACCATTGCACATATCTATTTCATATTTGTTTGTTTTCAAATTTTCTCTATCCCCTTTCTGGTTCTGTTATCCCTCTGAGCCATAAAATACGCCGCTACTGGCGGCGTAGTTGTTTGTCCTTATACATTCTCTGATCTGCGATCTCGATCAGTTCCATTATATTTTCATATTTTCCCACGGCATATCCCACGGAGGCAGATACCGGAATCTCACTGTTTTTCTGAATCGGCTTCATCACCTGCCTCCACTTTTCAATGACATCTTCTGCAACCTCCTGTGTCCCATCCGGAATAATCATAAGAAATTCATCCCCACCGTAACGGTAAGCATTGGTTTCCTCACTCGTCACTGCTGCCCGAATGGATCCCGCAATTTTGGCAATCAGCTGGTCTCCGTACAAATGACCAAACGTATCGTTTACATATTTCAACTGGTTGACATCCCAATAAATAACCACAACCGGGCGTTCTTTTGGCTCCATATGTTCCACTGTTTCAAGCAGTTTATTTTTGCTGTAAAGTCCCGTCATATCATCCATGGAAGCCGCCTGTACCATACGCATTGCATTTTCCATGGACTTGCGCACAATACTGTTTACACTGTTACTTACATAATAAAATGCAACCGCCATCAGCGATCGCGGCATCACATAATAAAGTGCCAGCGTAACCATAGGATTTTCGTTTACTTTGTTGAGCAAAAACACACCATCCTTCTGCAGATGATCCAGTGATGTCACCGTCAGCAGTGCCATGTTTGCATCACATACCCCAAAATAATAGCCCACATAAGTACTGATCGTAATCCCACCCACTGTAAATATAAAGGCATAAACCGACAGTCTCTTTGAAGTATACATACTTGCAATGATAATCGGGATCATCATAATAATGATCATATGGTAGGTAAGGGATGCACTCGCGACCATGACAATCAGCCCGATGGCCGTAACGCTGAGATACTTGGTAAATGGGTGCTCAAGCCCCATCTTCACAAGCAGCAATCCATAAATCAACACCAGCACACATGCCGCCACATAGCCTCTTGTAAAAATCGTCTGATCCACGATAAAAATATGCAGGCAGTTCAGAATCATCACAAACGAATAGAATAAAATGCAGATTCCCACCACACGGAACGCAAAAATATTCTGCGTCACATCCTCCTGCTCGTAAAAAGCATTTTTATTTGTAATTTTAGATAACAGTGCCTTGCAGGTGCTCATCCATATATCCTCCAGCTTTGTCTGCCTTTAGTATAACATATTCCTGCATGAGTTTCACTACTTTGATGAACTTATAAATTCATCAGGAAAATTTTCCATAACTTTTTGTCAGTGTTCTGCCATTTTTTCTATCGTGCCATGCATAACGGAATCAGCCCCTGCAAATGAAACTTCGTCTATGATTTTACATACCACATCAATAACCTTTGTAAGACTTACTTCTTCATCACGACGTAATTTTGTCATCGTGTTAGGAGCAATTTCTGCCTTTTACGCAAATCAGATTTGCTCATTTTTTTATCCACTAATAATTTCCATAATTTGTTATATGATACAGCCATAGTATTCGCTCCTACCTATCCACATAAATCTTTTTCTGCTTCATATCTACCTTTGCAACAGCACCATACTGTAACGCACATCGTGGCATAGCATGTCCGAAATTCACATTATAAACAATCGGAAGTTTCTCATTGTCTATCACTCTAATAAGAATATCTTTATATTCCTGATAATAAGCTTCATCCTGTGGTTTTCCAACTAATACACCATTTACCACGTCGAATACTCCCTTTTCTTTCAGTAATAACACTTCTCTTTCAAACAATTCAGGAGTCGGTTTTTCTTCGCAGGTTTCTATAAATAGAATTTTCCCAATCCACTCTTCCTTATTTGGAAACAGATCATATCTTTCACAAACTTCCTTTTCATCTTCATATCTGCTATTGGTCAATACATCATAAAGGCTTTCCAAACATCCGCCTAATAATCCTCCTTGGAAAATTTCACTTCCCTGGAGAAATTCAAACCCACGTTCTTCCTTATGAGCTTTTCTTTTTGTTCCTATTGCAGCTCTTGAAAAATCTTCTCTTTCTTCATACCAAGTATCACTGGATATAATTTCATCAGATTCATTACCTTCCAAATAACTCTCAAATGCCCTTTTGGTATATGGTAACATCTCATCTGCAATTTCCCCCAAATCACAAATAAAGTTTGGTCCGTAATAAGTAGACAAGCCCAGTTTATAAAACATCAAATGATTGATCGTAGTATCTGAGAATCCTGTAAATAATTTTGGATGCTCCTCTACCGTCTTTATAAACTTTTCATCTTCCATTAGATAAGGCAAAAGTCTGTATGTATCATCACCACCAATTGCACAAATAATCCCTGCAATAGAATTATCCAGAAATGCATCTTTTAGGTCTTTCGCCCTTGCTTGCGGGTGAGTTTGCAAATATTCAATACCCTTCAAAGCATTTGGCATAAATACCGGCTCCAAACCATATTCTTTTAATCTCTTTACGCCAATCTCAATATTATGACTGCAGAATTCTTCACCGAGCATTCCACTTGACAAGCTTACAATTGCTACTTTGTCGCCTTTTCTCAATTTTCTTGCATATTGCATAACTACATTCCTTCCATAGAGAAAACAATATTACTTTTTATCCGCACGCTACTTACCTTTAAATTCCTTCTCTATATAACAACTGTCTCTTATACACATCTGA
>ENA-OYWX01000568-OYWX01000568.1-human-gut-metagenome-genome-assembly--contig:-NODE-568-length-15196-cov-7.190476_pt1 | contig 15196 bp, 9 predicted proteins | sample MGYA00244815_ERZ653406 | MGnify/ENA primary metagenome ERZ653406 (study PRJEB26926, sample SAMN06165037) | human gut metagenome | biome: ENVO:00009003; feature: ENVO:2100002; material: ENVO:00002003...
CGAGATTTCTGCCTGTCTCGTGGGCTCGGAGATGTGTATAAGAGACAGCAGAAATGCTGTTTCAGAAGATACTAAACGATCCATGGGCGTGTGACAGGCTTATGGAAACCTTCAATGAAAATCTGGTTTACAACGATGAATTTGATGTATCACTTCCGGCAGAAAAATTTGCTAAAGCTCTCTTCAATGCATATACCAACCGCGATCTTTCCGCACTGCTTATGTGTCTGTGCAACAACACCGTATTTGATTTGCTGCGCAATTCATATATCATACCGTACAGGTTCAATGCCGACGGACATCAAAATCCGATAATCATGACCGATGAGCACGGAAATCCGCTGCCCGAGTATAAACACATATCTCACGACAAGAACTATATACATTTTCATGAGATATACAATGATATGCCAGACAAAAAGGATATCTACTACGCACAGGCTTACCGCTACAGTCACACATATGATTCCGAGCATATGACTCCCACGCAGCAGGTCATTGTAAAGCATGACGGAATACTCTTGATACGAGAGCTTCCCGATACCGTAAAACTCAAGGAGACTGAGGCTGAGGCTTACTCTGCCGTATGGGATCTGATGATACAGATTGAAAAGGAGCTTCCTATGGCATATGTTTTTTACGGTCAGGACTCTCTTGTGGAAAATGACAAGCGGTATGATGAAATTGGTATTTTCCTGCGAAGCTCTCATTTCCTAAAAAATCTTGAAAAACATGTACAAAAGGCCGAGGCGATAATTTATGGCAGATAACAGCTACACAGATATCATGGAAAAAAATCATATGGAAATCCCCTGGCATGATTATGCCAGACAGGATGGAAATATACTCATAGATAAGGCGGGACTGATTGAAAAAGCCTCTGTAATCGGACGTGTCGGACTCATCATGCTCTCCTGCGGCACAGGAGCCTGGCGTGTGAGAACCTCCATGAACCGGCTCTCAAAGGAGCTTGGTGTCACATGTACAGTGGATGTCGGACTTATGTCAATCGAGTTTAACTGCTTTGACGGAAATGACTGTATATCACAGTCACTCAGCATAGCAAACACAGGTGTAAACACATCAAAGCTCTATCGCATGGAGCAGTTTGTCGACAATTTTCCTAACGAGGAAGCTCATCTGACCGGCGAAGAAATCCACCGGCGACTTGATGAGATTGAACAGATTCATGCCATTTACTCCCCTGCAAGGCTTGGACTTGCAGCAGCTATAGCATGCTGTGCCTTCACGTTTTTGCTCGGAGGAGGTCCTATTGAAATGATACTGGCATTTGTAGCAGCCGGCATCGGAAATCTCATACGTACAAAGCTTATAAAACATCATTTTACTTTGTTCCTAAATATAGCGGTATCAATTTCTGCCTCATGCTTCATATATGCGGCATTTTTAAAAATTGCAGAGATGGCTTTCAATGTACCATCAATTCACGAAGCCGGATACATCTGTTCTATGCTCTTTATCATACCCGGATTTCCGTTTATCACAAGCGGAATCGACCTGGCAAAGCTGGATCTACGCTCCGGTCTTGAACGCCTTGCCTATGCAATAATAATAGTCATGGTAGCCACGATGTTTGCATGGATTATGGCACTGCTTCTGCGACTGCAGCCTATGGACTTTGAAGACTTGAATCTGACCCCCGTACTACATCTAATCCTGAGGCTTATAATGAGCTTCTTCGGTGTGTTTGGATTCTCAATCATGTTCAACAGTCCAGCTCCCATGGCTGCAACAGCCGCACTTATCGGTGCCATAGCAAATTCACTGCGGCTTGAGCTGGTAGACCTGACAGGTATGCCGGCTCCTGCTGCCGCATTTGCCGGAGCTCTCACAGCAGGGCTTCTCGCATCATTTATCAAGGAAAACAACGGATATCCGAGAATATCCCTTACTGTTCCATCCATAGTCATAATGGTTCCGGGACTTTATCTGTATCGGGCTATATACAATTTCGGCATAATGGCACTTTCGGATGCTGTTTCATGGTTTGCATCAGCAATCATGATTATCATTGCACTGCCGCTCGGACTCATCTTTGCAAGAATACTAACTGATAAGACGTTTAGGTATTGCACGTAACAGAATCATACACATTATAAGCAGACTTGTTTTATACCATTCAAAATCCGGACAGTACAAGCTCTGCACCAACATACAAATATTAAACTCAAAAAACAAGGAGGCATTCATCATGCTTACAGCAGTTACAGGAATAAACTGGGGAGACGAAGGAAAGGGTCGTGTCATCGACCTTCTCGCAGAACATGCGGATATCGTAGTCCGCTATCAGGGTGGTAACAATGCCGGACACACAGTAGTTAATAAACAGGGAAAATTTGTCTTAAATCTACTTCCATCCGGACTACTTCACCCAGATGTAGTATGTGTGCTCGGTGACGGAATGGTTATTGACCTAAACCATCTGTCCAATGAAATTGCACAGATCAGAACACAAGATGTATCTGTTTCACCAAAAAACCTGAAATTATCAACAAGAGCCACAATTTCAATGCCGTGGCATAAAATACAGGATGAGCTTGAGGAAGAGCGCCTTTCAAAGTCCAGAGCAGCCTTCGGCTCTACCAAACGCGGTATTGCCTATGCATACAGCGATAAATACCGTAAAAAAACAATCCGTCTCGGTGATTTACTCCACTTAGACGAAGAGAATGTACAGGCCAGACTTAAGACCATGCTTGAAGCTAAAAACCTTGAGCTTGCAGGCTGCTATCATCAGGAGCCTATGTCTCTGTCAGCTCTTTTGTCATGGTGCAGGCAGAAGGCTGCAAAATATGCACCTTATATCACAGATACCGGTGCATTCCTTGAGGATGCACTATCAAAGGGAAAGCGTGTTGTACTTGAAGCACAGCTTGGTGCAATGAGGGATATAGACTATGGTATTTTCCCATATACTTCAAGCTCCTCCACCATCTCAGCTTACGGTCCTATAGGTGCCGGTATCCCCGGTGCCTCATTAGATCATGTGGTCGGTGTACTAAAGGCATACTCTACCTGTGTTGGAGCCGGACCATTTGTCGCAGAAAAAGCTATGAACGGTGAATGGACTGAAATGGTCCGCAAGTATGGGGGCGAATATGGTGCTGCCACTGGAAGACCACGTCGTGTGGGTCCGTTTGATGCCGTTGCAAGCCGCTATGGTCTAAAATGCCAGCATGCCGACAAAATCGCACTGACCAAGCTAGATGTCCTAAGCATCATGGATCAGATTCCTGTTATCACAGGATATCAGTATAAAAATGCCGTAACAAACGTCTTTGACCCTACCGAAAATCTCGAAAAATATACCCCGGTAGTCAAAATGCTGCCGGGGTGGAAAACCGATATATCAAATTGCAGGTCATATGATGAGCTGCCTGTAAATGCTAAGCGCTACATAAACTTCCTTGAGGACATGCTAAGACACGAAATACAATTTGTCTCAGTCGGAGCTGAGAGAAATCAATATCTTCTCAATGGTAAGTGGCTGTAATTGCCTTTAACATGCTTTAACCGACCTCTATGCCATTGCCATATTATTTTTCTGATTTACTAAGATATTGTATACACGAATGTGCTGCCACATTTCCTTCTCCGACAGCCTTCGTGTACTGGTATGGCCTGCCTGTGCAGTCTCCTGCCGCAAAACAGCCTGCCACATTTGTCTGCTGGGCTCTATCCACCAATATATGTCCGTTTTCTATTTCAAGCTGCGGCATAAGCTTTGATGGTGCGATGGCGTTCCTGAGGCAGAATACTCCGTCTACGCTCTCAGTCTTTTCGCTTCGAAGCGTAATTCCTTCCACAAATGAGTCTCCGATTAATGCTATAGGTACATCCTTTGATATCTTTACATTTGGAAGCTCTATTTCGCTGTCATTATAGGCCGGGAAATACAATACCTCTGTCGCAAGATCCGCAAGATATTTAACCTCATGCTCATACTTTTTGTCATTACATATGACAGCTATCCTCTTATCCTTGTAAAACATGCCATCACAGGTGGCACAGTAGCTGAGCCTTTTTCCAAGCAGCTCATCCTCTCTATCCAGCTGCTTTGCAGACATCACACCCATGCAAAGTATGAGAGTCCTTGCCTCATACATCTCATTGTCTGCAAGCACCATAAAACCGTTTCCTGCAGGCATGATATTGGTCACAGTCTTTTCTGTTATATCAATTCCCGCAGCTCTCCTGTGAGCGTCAAAGCGTTCAAACAGCTCCTGTCCGCTTATCTGTGGAAATCCGGGATAGTTTGTGATTTTGTCTGCCTTTTGCACCTTTTCGCTTAGGTTCTTCGAACCAAACCAGATAAAATCCTTTTTATATGTTTTTAAATTCAGGGCTGCCGACAGTCCGGCAGGACCTGTTCCTATTATTATACTATCGTACATGCTATGCTCCTTGTACCAAATGTTTGTATATATTTAGACCTTATATATAGTGTGGGGCACTAAGGTATACATCGAATTGCATGCAAGTATGCATCGATGATACGACCCTTTAATCATAATTATATTATTGTAACATCACATACAGTGCGCCTTCAATGCTTCGATATACTCCCTTGCATATCGCGAGAGTACCACACCCTTTCTGCTGATAATGCCTATCCTCATATACTCCTCCACATCAAGTGGCTTTGATATAATATTCCTTCCATTGAGCTCTGCGGAAATCACTCCTGAGCACACTGTGTAGCCATTTAAGCCAATTATCAGATTAAAAAGTGTAGCTCTGTCTCTGACCCTGATATTCTTTCTGCTGTCAAGAGTACTGACAAACTCCTCCGAAAAGTACTGTGAATTGTACTCTCCCTGCTCATACGTCAGGTACGGATAGTCCTGCAGATCATCCATCGTGATGCTCTTTTTTGAAGCAAGCGGGTGACTGTCACATATGAATACATGCGGTGTGGCTGTAAAAAGCTCTGTGAACTCGAGTTCATTACGCTTTAGCATCTTTGAAAGCACCTCCGTATTCTTGGAGCTTAGATATATGACTCCCAGCTCGCTCTTTAAATTCGTGACATCCTCAATAATTTCGTGAGTCTGCTCCTCCCTGATGGTAAAATCATACTGATATGCATCAAACTCTCTGATTACATCCACAAATGCATTCACTGCAAAGGAATAGTGCTGACACGATACCGCAAAGTGCGGCTTACTCACCACATCATCCTTGTAGATTCCCTCTATGAGATCTACCTGCTCGAGCACCTGTCTGGCATGACCGAGAAATCTCTCACCATCTTCTGATAGTATCACGCCCTTGTTTGTCCTGATGAAAATAACTATCTGCATCTCTTTTTCCAGATCATGTATAGCGCTGGTCACAGTGGGCTGCGAGACAAAAAGCTGCTTGGCAGCCTCTGTTATATTGCCGCATTCTGCCACTGTCACCACGTATTTTAATTGTTGCAGAGTCATGCTCATTCTCCTTTTGTTACATATCGAAATATTATTTTACATATTTTAAATGTCTTACATCGCTTAAGTCATCTCGAAACTATTACTGTATACCGATAATCTTTCTCAGTATCTCACCCAACAGCTTTCCGAGCATAAGCGGAATGACAACAAGCACCACATACCACAGCAGCTTGTCATACCACACCCTGCCATCATTTATCACACAGATAAAGTGCATGGCAACAACTGCCACTGAAAATACAGATGCAAGAAGCTGCAAAAAGCTCGCCACATGAAGCTTATTTGTTACCTTGCCAAGCGTAAATAAAAGCATCGCACCAAAGAACATCGCTATATCTGCCTCCCACGGTATCATTTTACTATACGAAAACAGCTTAAACATATCACGATACTCCATATGCAGCTCAAGAAACAAATCCACTGATGCTATCATGAGCAATACTGCTCCTATTGTCGAAAATACCGCTGCCAGATATACATAATTGTTTCCAATCCTGTGCTGTCTGAGCTTATATTTAAGCATACCTTTTTTCTGCACATACTGTGTACGCAGATAAGAATCTGTCGCAGAGGCAATAGCCCTGTCGCAGTACTCAGTTGCTGTCCTGTATACTTTGACTCCGGCATCGTTATTTTTAAGAGCAAACTCCACTAGGCTCTCTCCTGCTCTGTTGTTGCCACGCTCTGTTGCAGTAACCAGATACCCTGCTCCAAGCTTCTGCTCCTTGCCATCAAAAAAGGTGGTGACCAGATAATGACCATAATCGGCAAGTGCATCCACATTTCCAAGCTCCACTGCTTTCTTCCACCAAAACACTGCTCGCCCGGGATCCCGGTATGTGCCCTGGCCTCTTTCAAACATATTTGCTGCCATATTCATGGCATCTGCATCGCCAGTCTCTGCCAGTGGCAGAAATTGACGGAATGCTCCCTCCATATCATTTTGTCTGTATGCCATCATAGCCATATCAAACGCTGTACTTTTCATATTGTTCTCCTTGACAGCCTTAGCTGTTTTCTTCTTATTATAATGTATTTAACATGATGATAGCAATACGACTTCTTTCCCAATTTATTATATGTTTTTCTTTAGTGCTACAGCAGATATTGCAGACACTATAGGCACCGTGAGTATCACTCCAAGCGTTGCAGAAATTCCCTGAATTATTTCAATTCCGATTGAATACATATCAAGCACCTGATAATACTGATAGTTATAGCTGTAAATATATACAAAGGTATTAATCGAACCACCTGCAAAAGCCAGAATCAGCGTGTTGGACATGGTTCCCATCATGTCCTTTCCGACATTTATGCCGGATTTAAACAGTTCTTTGGTGTCAAGCTTTGGATTTTTATCATGAATCTCATTAATAGTGCTTGCTACAGACATGGCAACATCCATCACAGCACCAAGAGCTGATATCAGTATCCCTGCAAACATCAGCTCTCCCACCTTTATATCTGTCATCTCACCAATATAAATAAGACTTTCGATATCATCCACATTATAGCCGGATATATGGCATATTTTTCCAAATATAAATGCAAAAACAGCAGCCAACACCACACCTATTATTGTGCCGACGATTGCACAGATTGATTTTGCAGTAAATCCATCTATCAGATACATAACAACGACTGTTGTTATAATTACCACAAATGCCGCCGCAAAAATAGGAGACACTCCTCTGTAGATAAGCGGCATAAATACAAATAAAATGCAACAGAAGGTAAACACAAGTCCTACAGCTGATTTAAAGCCCTTGAATCCTCCAATTAACACTAAAACTATAAGGAAAAAGGCAATTATCATATACAGTTGATTACCTCTGTCATAATTATAGACACTTACCGTTGTAAGCTCATCCGACTCGCTGATTATCACTATTACCTTTGTTCCTATTCTACATCTGGCACCATACAGATACGATGAAGAACTGGTGGCATCCAGAATTTCTCCCTTATGCTCACCAGTTCTTATTTTGACCTTTATCTGCTGCTGCCCAGCCCTGACACTGCCATCTTCACCCACAGAGCCATCATAATCCTTTGAAGTGCTATCCGAATAATCAGAGCTGACAATCTCTGTCACCGTCGCTTTTTCAAAATCACGGCCATCAGTTGATTGCAGTTCTGTCTTTTCCACATTGTTCAGTGATATTCCAAATGCAATTATCAGAGCAATACTTATTATTGCAATACAGATTTTCTTCACTATTTTCTCTCTTTTCCGGCAAATACCACTGCTGTTCCTGCTGCTCCAAGACCAATCACACAAACAATTGTCCAAAGCATTGCCTGTGACTCATCACCGGTCTTAACCTTAGAAGCTGATTTATTGTTTGACTTTTCTGAAGTCTTCCTTGCATCCTTTTCAGATGTTTTTTCTATTGGCTGCTCTGATGCTTTCTCTGATTCAGATGTCTTTTCTGTTGGCTGCTCTGATGGTTTTGGTGGTTCCTGTGCAGTCACCTTTACAAGACCGTTTCTGGCCGTTGTCAGGTTCTCAAGTATCTTGTTGATCTGTGCCTGCTCAGTCTCAGGGCTGATACGGTTTGCAGCATCCATCGCATCCTTTAAAGCCTTCCAGCTACCAGCTGTGTAGTCCTTCTCTACAAGTTTATTATCTGTAAGCTCTTTATTTATCTGCGCAAGCTTAGCATCAACTGCTGATTTGTCTGCTGATTTTACAATAGTAACCGTATTGTCAATTGCACTGTCATTGTCAGTACGATAAGTGTTAATTGTCATGGTTGTCTCTGTCACATCGATGAGTGAATATGTAGGGACATCCTCCTGCCATCTGCTTGCTATGTATGACTGCTGACGTGATACGAGGTCATAATACTTACTTCCTGATGAACTGCTGGCTGTAAGATAAAGAATTCCCTTAGGATCTACCACATACTCTCCTGTCTCTGTAATTCTGTCTGCATCCATCACAGAAGTAAGATAAGATAAGTATGTCTTTTCTGATTCGTCTGTTGTGTCTGCTTTGATATTTCCCGGTGCTACAGTCAAAGTACCCTCACCTGTATAGTCAATATCCTTATCAAGCATTTCATCAAACTCATCATCAGTATATGTTACAGTCTTTTCTATCTGATTGCCTGAAAGAAATTTACTTCTTGAATAAGCATGGTCATGTCCTGTAAGCACAGCATCTACACCATATTTCTCAAATGTCGGTGTAAGCGCATAACGTAAATTCACAATCTCCGGCTCATTCGAATGCTCTGCCGAACCATAAATATCCTGATGCAATGTAACTACCTTCCACTTGCAATCAGCATTTTCTGCAACTGTTTCTTTGATAAACTGAATATGCTCTGCTGAGTTTGTGTCCTGTGTATTAAGCATCATAAAAAGCACATCACCATATGTGAAATAATAGTCACCACCAACTTTTTTATTATCTCCCAGATTGTTGAGGTTTGGAACATAAAAATGGTACTTATAGTTGGCATTATCCGCATCATGATTACCGACTGTTGTTGCTACCGGCAATGATGTAAGCGCATCAGGTGAAAGATATCCTGCATACTCTATCTCACTTGTTGTAGAACTCTGTCCCGGGGCCTTTTTCTTTGTTGTCTGAATCTGGTCTCCTGCTGACACAATAAAATCAGTTCCTGCACTCTGTATCTTTTTCAATGTCTGTGACCAATTGTAGCTGTCATTTGCTACCGCATTGCTCTGTGCATTGTAAAACGCCTCTGTATCAGATCCCTTTAATTCATTAGATGAACCAATCTGTGGATCACCTACAAAAGCAAATCTGAATTTACCTGTATTTCCTGTTTTAAAGGACTTTATTTCCTTGTCATCCACCTTATAGTAATATGTGGTCTGAGCTGCAAGTCCTGAAATAGTTGCCTTATTGCTATTGTATTCATTTCCGTCTTTATCCTTTTGTCCGGTGCCCTTAGTCGCAATCTGAACAGTCTTTCCATCGCTTAAATCTGCCTTTAAACCATATGTCAGTGAAACGGTATCTGTTGTCTTTGAATACCATGCAAAGTTCATGGTTGACTCATTAACCCCCGGTGTCATAGAAACAGTTGTCCAATCCTTGCTGAGCTTATTCTCCCATTCATTTGTCCTCCAACTTGTAAAGCTCTCCCCATAAGAAGACTCTGCACTAGAATTTCCATCCTTTGCTGCCTTTGCAAATATTGATGTTGCCGGTGTAATTATCATTGTCGCTGCAAGAAATGCCGCAATGATCTGATTTCTCTTTTTCATTTTATTCCTCCATGTGTAAATCATTTAACCATAATGGATTATACAGTGCCCCGGTAAACTCTATACTTGCTCTATGTAAAAACTATGAGATATTTTATGTGAACACTTTAGTTACATCTCACTCTAAGCCATACACAGTAAAATGCCGCACCCGAAGGTGCGGCATCTAAGAGGTTTATAAAATGTTTAGTTTAAAAGCTGTTTTATTTGCAAGCTCTTTTCTTGCGATATGTAGCTGCTGTGATTGCTACCATTGCAAGTCCAAGTAAGCATACATATGTAGCTGCTTCATTGTCATCACCACTCTTTGGAGCTGCTTTTTTGTTATCAATAGCAGCCTGATCTGTTATAGAAATAACGTAATCAGATGCATGAGTGAATTTAAGTAATGCTGAACCATCATCTGCAATCTTTACAGACATCTGACCCTCAAGAGCCTTTGTCTTTGTATTGTAATAGTAAAGGTTAGCATACTTTCCTGCATATGTCTTTCCAAGGTCGATTGAAAGAACCGGTTTGAATCCAAACTCACCTTCATGTGCGAGACTGATTTGTACTACCTTCTTTGCATCCTTTTCAATCTTAGCTGCCTTAATAACATCCTCAGGAATCTTTTTGCTGTCAACTGTAACTGACATATTTACATCCTTTGCAGGAACCTTTGACACGTCAGAACCATTGATAACCCACTTGATTCCGTCTCCCATATCAAGAACAAGCTTCTTCTGTGTTCCCTTAATGGCTGCAATTGCATCCTTTGAGACAACTCCTGTTTCATCCATCTTAACAACGATAGTATCCTTTGCAGAAGCATTCTTGATTGTTTCTACTTCTTTACTCCAGTCAACCTTTGCTGCCGGTGTCGGATCTGTCTTGCCCGGTTTTGCCGGTGTTGGATCTGTCTTGCCAGGATCTGCCGGTGTTGGATCTACTGTTTTCTTCACCTTAGTAAGAATAACTGTTCCACCATCCTTTGCTGCCGGAATTGTAACAGCAACTGTTTTATCACTTCCTACAGTATATGTAGCACCGCTGTATAAATCCTTTACCTCTGTTCCTGCTGCTAAGCTAACCGGAACTTTTACTTCTTTTGCGGTATCCTTGATATTCATACCAACATATAATGTAGTATCACCATAGCTTCTTGCAATTACATCATAGCATTCCTCATCAGAACCTGCCACAACTGTTCTGCTTCCTCTTGCAAATACATCTGTGTATGCATTACGGATGCTCAGCAAATTCTTATAATGCTGATATGTGACATTGTCCTTTGTTGCCTTAGAGAAATCCATGTCATATCTATTAGTCTGATATGGATAATTATTTAATCCGCTTAAACCAACTTCTTCACCATAATAGATAACCGGAATACCCTTTGCAGTAAGCTGTAAGGTAGCTGCAACTAACGCTGCTGATGTTGCCTCATCCTCGGTATATTTTTTTCCGTTCATTAAGGCAGCCTTAAATCCATCTTCATCATGACTGCTTAAGAACTGACCCGTCATGTATGCATTATTAAGTGCTGAATTTCTTGCAGAAAGGAATTTCTCTACAGAAGAAATATTGCCACTTACAAAGCTTGTTGCCTGATCGTTAAAATCGAAATCAAGGTCTGCATCCATCTGACCACTACCTAAGGTACTACCATTTGATGCATATCCTGCACCATAATATTCTCCAATCATCTTGAAAGACGGATTTACTTCTGTTGTAGAATTTTTAAGTGCTGCCCATGTTGTACTGTCAACATGCTTTACTGTATCTACACGGAAATAGTCAACACCATAATTCTTCATCCATGATGTCTGCCATTCTACTAATTTTGCCCTGACATCTGCATTCTCTGTTGCAAAATCCGGCAAGTCAGACTGCCATGATTTAATATCGCCTTCACTGACGCTCTTATCCCTAAGCATATTAGCAAATGTTGATTCTGTACCATATCCTGCATGGTTTACAACAATATCAACCATAATACGCATACCACGCTTGTGTGCTTCGCTAATCATAGTTTTAAATTCTTCTGTTGTACCCATTGTAGGATTCAATTTTGTAAAATCACTTGCCCAGTATCCATGGTATGCTGCATTATAAGGAACATCTTCTTTACCCTCATCTGTCACAGTTACACCTGCAATATTCTCTACAATTGGTGTAAGCCAGATTGTATTTACTCCTAAATCCTGTAAGTAATCTAACTTGGCTGTTACACCTGCAAAATCTCCACCATGATACAGTCCCGGATTATCTCCGTATGTATCTGCACCACTTGCTGTATTGTTAGATTCATTGCCATCAAAGAAGCGGTCTGTCATCATAAAGTAAACAACAGATTCATCCCAGTCGAAATCATTTTTGTTTTCCTTCACACGGTCTGTGATTTCAACATCCACTGTAGTACTGAATTTATTACCATACTGGTCTGTAACAGTAATTGGTAATGTCTTAATTCCTAATTTTGTATCTGTTGTTGCAGAAATGGTAACTGCCTGCAATTCCGGTTCAATCGGCATTGCATTGCTTCCTCCAAGGGAAGAAACATCGATACTAGCACTAGCTACTTCTAATGTTTTCGTATCTGAACTATCCTGTTCAACCTTAAACTTAACAACATCATTCTCGTTGTAATTAAAGGATTTATTCATAACTTCTGCTGTAACTGTTGCATTTAATTTATAGTATTCAAAATATGAATAATCTGCATTATTGTGCTTTTCGCTGTTTGAATTGAATGCATCTACAACATAAGCTCCATTTGCTTTATAACGATAATATGTTTTGCCATCTGTTAAACCGCTCTTTACATACTCAAAACGCTTTGTTGCATCATTGTATGTCATTGGATACTCTGTTCCGTTTACATCAACAGATACCGTCATATCCTTTAAGGTGCCATCTACAAATGCAGCATCATCACGATAGTAATATGATACCTGTTGATTTTCTGCATCTACTTCATAGCCAGTATTATATGGCATAGCAATTTCCGGCTCACTGCCGGCTTTCATGCTGGCATAGATAACCTTCTGGTCAGAAGGGAATGTAACTGAATGGTCTCCACCATCTTTAATCCATGGGTCACCTGTTGAATCTAATGCAATACAAAAATCAACCTTTGTGCAGGATGGTTTTGCAGGAATCTTTACTGTCCATTTACCTCCACCTACGTATGTAAAATCGGTTAATACTGAAGCATATCCTGATGACCATGTATAGAACTGTGGTGTAATATCTTTTTCTTTTAATCCAGGATTCTCATAATCCAATACAAGGTATCTCTTTTCCGTTGGTACGATTACAGGTTTCTCATGAACCGGATTTGAACCATCCACATAATATAATACCTCATTCTCATCACCGCTTATTGTAAAAGAACGGTCTGCGGTATCAGAGCCGCCATCCCATCCCTGTGTTATGTCATAACGTGCCTTTAATCCTACTGTTTTTCCCACATTACTGCCGGCAACTTTAATGGTCTTTTTAAACCATGTCACATTATTTGCAGCATCATATTCTGTTTCATCAAAAACATATGATCCATTTAATCCGGCATTCCACATCCACATATCAACTTTTCCCATGTCTGTGTCTGTTGATAAATCTTCATTGTAATAATACATTGTAAATGTATGGTCTGGAACCGGTGCCTCCCAGCTGTCCGGTGCTGTTTTATATACGGTTGTATCACCACCAGCTTGGGTTCCGGTAACCCAGAGTTCAGTACTTGTTGATGTTACAGAGACATCAATATTATCCGTCTGTGTCCCACTGTTATTATTAAAAATACAGCTGAAATTCTGTTTTACATCCTGTGTATATACTACATCATACCATCCGGAATGGTCAGCATTTTCTTTAATCTGTCCGCCCGGCCATTTTGACCATTCTTTTCCAACACCTGCTCCTGTTGCAGAGGCATCTGCTCCCCACATATAATTGTAAATAGTGCTTCCCATTCCTGAAGCAAGATAATGAATGGTTGTTACATATTTCCAATCGGCAGGTTTTGTCTCTGACAAAGAACCATCAAACCAGTACTCTGCTTCTGCCTTTCCTTTTGTAGAAAGTGTTACGTCGTCTAACTGTTTTCCATGTCCATCATTATTTAAAATGAGATTATAATCTGTACTGTTATCTAATGTCAGATGCATTGTATGCCAGCCTTCATGACCTGCTGTTGCAGTCATGGTTTTTCCCGGCCATTCACCTGCCGGCTTATTGGTCTCCTTATATATATATGCTGCAACATCATCGCCTAATGTGCTCTTATAATTAATAGTCAGGTCACATTCTGTTGGTACAGACTCTGGAATCAATGTTTCCGTCTTTGAAGCATCCTTATACCACTGATATTTTCCATTGCCATCCAATAAACAATAAATGCTTGTATTAGAAGTAAAAGTCTTAATCTGCTCAATTGCAGCTCCTTCTGTCTTTATCTCCGGTGCAGACTCATCTTTAGAACCTGCATCAACAAACTGAAAACCTGTCCACTCACTGCTCTGTACATCTACATAATAGAGTCTAGAACTTTCCTCATATGCAAGCTTTGGTTTTTCCTTACCACCATCTCCCCATTGTGAAATGTTGGCATTTCCTGCGTCATGGTTATCTACCGTAGCACCGGCAACCCAGACATTGACAACCGGTGTATTCCATGTACTTGGTTTGTCCAAATACAACCGGATTGTCGGGCTCGCAGCATATGCAGTGGTTGCACCACCGATTGCCGGAGCCATGGTCATAATCATAGCAAGTGCAAGTACCATACTAAAGATACGGCTTACAACGCCATGTTTCCTGTGAAAGCGTTCTTTTAACTTTCTCATATTTCCTCTCCTTTTCTTATTATGTTTGTACGAAAATCCCCTTTCGCACGTTTTCGTATTTATATTATAGTCTTTTCGTTGGTTTTCGGCTATTAGGATAAACAGAGATTTTATTTGCGAAATTTTGGTAAAATTTACTATTTATTCATTTTTATGTAATATATGCGAAATCTTTTTAGTACTAAAGGTCCTAGATATAATAGATAATTTTTCATTTGAAATTTTGTGAATTATTTTTTAAGTCTATATGACATGATTTAAGGGTCAAAACCACCTTATAAAAAATGATTGGTACCTTGAAAATGTGAAGTTTTCAAGGTACCAATTTATGGTTTACAAGGGATTGATAGCATAGTAGGCAGACCTTGGGGAGCTGTAATCACTAAATCTTTAAAACAGCTCCCAAAATTCAGCCCAAAAACTGGATAAAATCCGAGAAAAGTAGCTGTAACTGCTGAAATTTTCAAAACAGCTCCCCAAAACCAGCCCATAAGCCAGATAAAAGCCGAGAAAAAGTAGCTGAAATCACTATAATTCCCAAAACAGCTCCCAAAATTCAGCCCATAAGCCGGAAAATATGAGGCTTATGGCATAATGGTGGAAGCCTCTAGTTATTTCACAAAAAAGAGCCTGCACATTTCTGTGCAAGCTTCTTTTGAAAAC
>ENA-OYWX01000577-OYWX01000577.1-human-gut-metagenome-genome-assembly--contig:-NODE-577-length-14845-cov-10.469439_pt1 | contig 14845 bp, 10 predicted proteins | sample MGYA00244815_ERZ653406 | MGnify/ENA primary metagenome ERZ653406 (study PRJEB26926, sample SAMN06165037) | human gut metagenome | biome: ENVO:00009003; feature: ENVO:2100002; material: ENVO:00002003...
CGCGTAAGATCGTCGGCAGCGTCAGATGTGTATAAGAGACAGATATTTTTGTCACATCAAAAATTGATCAATTTAGAAAATCAAATAATCCAACAACTAAATAGATAATTTATGAATGCAGCTAAAGTATTGGAAGATCTGAAAAGAAGATTTCCTAATGAGCCTGAATATCACCAGGCAGTAGAAGAAGTGTTAGGCACTATCGAAGAAGAATACAACAAACACCCAGAATTCGACAAAGTAAATTTGATTGAACGCTTGTGCATTCCTGATAGAGTTTATCAGTTCCGTGTAACTTGGATGGATGATAAAGGCAATATCCAGACTAATATGGGTTATCGCGTTCAGCACAACAATGCAATCGGTCCGTACAAAGGCGGTATCCGTTTCCATAGTTCTGTAAACTTAGGTATCTTGAAATTCCTTGCTTTCGAGCAGACATTCAAAAACTCTCTGACAACACTCCCTATGGGTGGTGGTAAGGGTGGTTCTGACTTCTCTCCACGTGGTAAGTCAAATGCAGAAGTAATGCGTTTCTGCCAGGCGTTTATGTTGGAGTTATGGCGTCATATCGGTCCTGAAACAGACGTTCCAGCCGGAGATATCGGTGTTGGTGGTCGTGAAGTAGGTTTCATGTTCGGTATGTACAAAAAGCTGGCTCACGAATTTACCGGTGTATTGACTGGTAAAGGCCGTGAATTTGGTGGCTCATTGATTCGTCCTGAAGCAACTGGTTACGGAAATATTTATTTCTTGCTGGAAATGCTTAAGACACGTAACATAGATATTAAAGGTAAAACTTGTCTTGTATCAGGTTCAGGTAACGTAGCTCAGTACACAGTAGAAAAACTGATCCAACTGGGAGCAAAAGTTGTTACAATGTCTGATTCAGACGGTTATATTTATGATCCGGACGGTATCGACCGTGAAAAGCTGGATTACATCATGGAACTGAAGAACTTGTACCGTGGCCGTATCCGCGAATACGCTGAAAAGTATGGCTGTAAATATGTAGCAGGTGCTCGTCCATGGAACGAAAAAGCAGATATCGCTCTTCCTTCTGCAACTCAGAATGAAATCAATGGCGATGATGCAAAAGCATTGGTTGCAAACGGTGTAATCGCTATTTCGGAAGGAGCAAACATGCCTTCTACTCCAGAAGCTATCCGTGTATTCCAGGAAGCTAAAATTCTTTATGCTCCGGGTAAAGCTGCTAATGCTGGTGGTGTTTCTGTTTCTGGTTTGGAAATGACTCAGAATTCTATCAAACTGAGCTGGAGTCAGGAAGAAGTAGACGAAAAACTGAAGAGCATCATGAAGAACATTCACGAAGCTTGTGTACAGTATGGTACAGAACCAGACGGTTATATCAACTACGTGAAAGGTGCAAACGTTGCCGGCTTCATGAAAGTTGCCAAAGCTATGATGGCTCAGGGTATTGTATAAACAGATTATCCCTAACATAAAAACAGAAACGGGTGGAATGCAAATAACGTTCCACCCGTTTTTTATATCAGTAAATACTGTTCACAACAACAAAAAATCCTCCTTTATTCATGAAGAACAAGAAGGATTTTGTGAATGTTATCAATTCTTTACTCTTTCAAAGACAAAGAATGAGTATCCCAGTTGTAAACAACAGTATATATCGTATTTGTGTTTATGACTTCTCCTTCATCTTTTCCCCAATCACCATTTAATGTATTCGTTTCTGAATCAGAGTTTGTCAAAGTCAACTGATAACTGAAAGAAACACCTTCAGAATAGGGAAAATAAACAATATCTCCATTGTCTAAAGCTACAGTTCTATCTCCAGCAGTCACTGTAAAATCATATTCTTGTAACCAATCCCCGATCACCTCCGACAGATTTAGGCTTACAGCAAATGTAATCGTAGGAACCTGAACTTTCAATCCAGTAGTTTCTCCCTGTTTTACGACAAAAGGAACTTCCGTATAATAAACAGGCTCGCCTTTCTCATCGTTAGTCCAGCCTTTTTCCACTCCATAATTCGGACTATACACTTTCAACATATAGTCATCTGCAGCATTCAATTCGATTTTATTCTGCATTTCTTCAGTAGAAAGTGTGCGAAGCATCTCACTCCCTTTCCACAATTCAACAGTCCAGATTATATCATCAGTTGAACGCGAAGCGACTTCTGCCACAGTTTGCGATTGAACTTCTATACCAGAAACAGACATATAACCTGCCCCAGATAGAACTTCTTTTTGCTGACAACCAATCAGCAAAAAGATTCCACACAATATATAAAGTATATTTCGTTTCATGACTTCATCTTTTATTTATCAAATGCCAAGGAAATATCATCTATTTTCAAAATACTTCCCATATGCACAGTCCAATCGCCAATCACTGGATAAGTTATAGTTGTTCCTAAATCAAAATCACTCTGAGAAAGTGAAGTTTTATTCGAGGCCAAAAACTGCACACATATAGAAGTTGCTTTCTCAAAAGGTTCAGTATAATTAAAATCAACTGTGGCGTGTCCATATTCACCATCTTCTTCCGAAGAGGCAGCAGGTTCATACGTTCCAGTTGCAATTTCCCAATCTCCATTCTTTAAAGACACAACAACCTTGAAAGCATCAGAATTATAGGGCTTATATTTATACCAAAAAGACATCGAAGTTGGACGAGAATCAAAATCATGCCCTTGTATAATACCAGAGTCATAAGTTCCAATAAACAAGCTACCTACCATAGCACCACCGACATAAGTACCCGCAGTATTGGCATAGCCATCACCACATCCCGAAAGATACATCAACGCAGCTTTTGTACCTCCATGAGCATCTTCTGTATAACTGACACAGGATGCAAAGCAACCTTCATACCAAATACCCAAAGCATACGTTCCTCCTTGAGCTTTATCGTTGTTTGTTGCCCACCAAGACGAGCTGGCATTACCTTCTGCATAAGGATGGAAAGTGTAATAAGTTTTATCCTTAAAAGGCCATGTACCCGATTTTTTCTTTTCCTCAATATACCATTCTTCCATATCCGAATTCGGTAACTGTTGCGGAGTTTCCAGCATTACATCCACTGGTTCTGTTTCGATACCCTCACGATAAACAGCACGTATCTGATATTGCTTATCCACAGGATAGTCGTCAAACTGTACCAAACGGTCACAATTAATCCATTGCTCGTCGCCTTTCTTACGATATTGATATTGAATTTTCTGCGAAATCGTTTCGATATCTCCAGTCTTTATATCACAGCTGTCTACACTAAATTCCTTACACCAGAAGTTTCCCGGATTAGTTACGATAGAGAACTCCGGCTTATTACACTTAAGTGTATAAACCCGATTAACTGTTGCATCTTCACTAGCCCAGCGGTTATTGGCCTTCACATCCACTTCTATTGTTGACGTAACAGTTGCTCCCTTATTCGTCATCAGCTGTGGTAATAAAGAAGTAAAATCCAAAACAGCTTCTGTTGCTCCAACTTCCGGTAAGGAAATACCTAATGCATTTTCAATCGCAGACTTATCTTCAGCACTAGACAACAAATATTCTTTTCCTTGTTCCAATCCAGCAAACTTAGTATCTGCCGAATTAAATTTCAACTTCAGCTCCTGCAAGGCAGATGAAAGTTTCAAACGAATAGTTGCCGATTTTTTTTCTGTTTCAGCGAACGAAAGCTCGTAATTCAGAAAATCATCCGATTCCAACTTCGGCTTAGGCATAAACTCTGAAGGTATCGTTTCAGCAATAGAAACCGTTTCCGTTTCAAGTTTCTCAATAGAAATACCTACTCCCGATGAAATTTCTGAATCATCCAGACCTAATGTAACCTTTACATGAGTCTTTACTGCAATATTTGCAAACTGCTCCTGATCCGGAATATCATATACGACCTCTTTTCCCGTACCAGATAAACGGCCATGGAAAACCAGCTTCACTGACGAACCTGCACGAAAATAAGCACTCTTTCCTGAATCAGCATCCAGATTGACAGACTCACTGCCAACAGATACTGTCACGAAATAGGATTCATACATCTTGTTCAGACTCTCTCTGTTATAAATGACAGACAACAGAGAATTGGCCACAGAGCAAGATATAGAAGCTGAAGTCATTTCTCCTTTTATCACTTCCTGTGCATTCAAACTTCCTACATAATAGGGAGCATCCAATGCAATCACGGGATTATCACCATACGTAGCAGTCAAATCGTACAGACCTTCCTGTAATAAAACATATTCCTTACAAGCTCCCTCATAGGCAGATTTATCGGTACCACTATATAAAATCTTCAACTGAAACATTTCTGTCAGCGGATCTTCCAACTCAAAAGGAGCTTTACGTGAATATGCTTTATTATCCTCATCAGTCAAAGTAACAAGCAATCCCGTTTTGCCAGATAAATCAGTTGCCTCATTCTCCTGACACCCTCCCAATAGCATACATAGCAGCAGCGAGCACAAGCCTCCTATCCACTTCATATATTTAATAACCAATTTATTCATAACCTAATTCAAATTCATCTACCCACAACGTACTGCCGTCGCCAACCTGTCCGATTACTTTCTTTCCATTCTCATCAAAATCACCGCCATACTTACTGGAAGTAGCAACAATCGCGATTTTCGCAGGTTTCGATTCAGTATTACTATACTTAATATCAAACTCAAATTTCGTATATTCAGTAACAGTCTCTGTACCAATAAACTCACCATAAGCTATTTCCTGTCCGGCATCATTCCATAATCTCAAATAAATATGGCATTGATCTGTTTTCAGATTTCCGGGAACAGTACCAGGGTATGTAATAGGCATTGATTTATATTTATAATACCCACTCAGTTTTGTAGGACGGGCTCCAGAATAAGCACGTCCAAACGACGGACTCGACTCAGGTTTTCCTACATTCGTTTTATAAGTCCCGATAAACAAATTACCGGCAGCAGCACCGACCAATAAAATATCTCCGTACGTATACATTTTGGCAGCCTTTCCTTTATAAGCATCACTACCTGTAACAGGTACGGTACTCGATTCCTTATAAATAGTCACTCCCTCATTACCTGTAGCCCAATAAGCCTGCGGATCATCCAGATTATTGGCAACAGGGTTCGGATACCATGTTTTTCCATCTTGGGTCCATGTATCAAAATTCATATTAGGAAGCGTAACAATTGTTTCTGTCTGGAAAGAATATACATCGCCTTCACTACCTCCGGCCAGTGCACGTACTTCATAATCCGTACCACTCTGCAACCCCGTAAGTTCAGCAGAATAAGAAGTGCTTCCAGTTTCAGTAATAGCCGAATTATCCAGTTTCGTCCATTCCTCATTACCTTTCACACGATATTCCACAGAAATATCAGTTCCAGCACGAAAACTTCCACTGATATAAGCCTTAGTAGCCCATGCATTTACTTTTTCTACAGAAGCAGCTACCGATGATTTCTGTACATCCACCGTCCAGTCGCATATATATCTTCCGTTACGGTAAGCCTTAAACACACGTGGACGAGTAAAATCCGTTACTGTTGCCGGATCTGGATCTAATACTGTTTTTGAACCCTCCAGATTTAATTTTTTAATCTTGATATTCCGGTAATCAGCATCTTCCGTGACATAAATAATAGCAACATGATTATATAAGTCCAATGAAGGAGCAGTACCCGACTGATTCTCCACCTCAATCACACGTTCAATTTCTTGCTTTACAGTCACCCTCCACTGATAATCCTGATAAGTTTCCAACAAAATTCTAACTGGATTCGTAAAATCAATAGCCGTATTGGCATTAGCAGGAAGTTCTGACAGCGAACTAAAACTGAAATTAGGAAAACCATTCGGTTTAATACATGCAGCAACATCCGGATAGATTGAAGCTTCCGTATTGGCAATCAGTTTCGTAACAGGTAAACTGTCAATAAAAGCATCCTCCCCTATAGTAAGCTCAATAGTACGAGCCTGATTATTGAACACAGCCTCCCCTTGCATTCCTTCCACCTGAAATTCCTGAATTACTCCCTCAATATAAGGGTAAGGAATATCATTTTCTATACACGAAGACATGTTCAGCAATAAAAGAAAAGCAAAGCTATATTTCAAAGCCTTCATTATCATAATCCATCAGTTTAAAAATAGGTACAGATACCTATATTTATCGAAAATATATTAATCTTAAAATCAGCCGAGCTCTGACGGTACGAACCGTGTTCTACCTGATTGGTTGTCTGTTCAATCCATTTAAAATCCAAACCGACAACATTAATAGATACTTCTACGGCCATATTATTTGTTACAAAAGCTGTCAGACCGGGAGCAGCTCCAATCTGTAAACGATGAGAGGTCTGATAGGTACCCGTAGCTTTCTCATCCGACCCGGACAACGTTTTTCCCTGGCCGTATCCATATGTCAAACGAAGTTCATTAAAGAAACCGAAGACTTTACTGTTGCCAAGTCCCATATAAGTACGCAAAAATCCGGCAGCAGTATATTCATGCTCCAGATACTTATAATCGCTGATATCGAATGTCAGGTCATCTCCCAAATCCAGATTAATACTACCTATATCCGCATAGGTACGATTATAATTCAAACGTATACCGGCAGCCATATTATCCCGAAAAAAATATCCGGCATACGGACTCACCTTAAAAGTATAACCTTCACCGTTTACATCATCCAATATCAGAAACTTATAATTATCGCCTGTCAATTCCGTATAAGAGAATGTAACTCCTCCCATCCACGAACCTTTCGGCACAAACAGAGTAGGTTTTATATTACGATCATAACCTTTTCGTGCGTAAACCGAAGTCACGCACAAAAAGGTTAATAATAGAATCAAATATTTCTTCATGTAAATATTAATAGTATGACAATTCAAAATCATCTACCCAAAGGGTACTGCCAATCGCCAGCTGACCAATTACATTCATTCCGTCAAAATATCCACCATAACGGCTAGAAGTTGCTACAATTGCAATCTTATCAGGACGTTTGTTTGTTACTGTATATTCTATAGGAATTTCAAAATGTGTGTATTCTGAAACAGTTTCATTTGTTATAAAATGTCCTTCGCCGATAGTTTCACCTCCCGACCATAACTGAATATAAATATCACACTCATCTTTTTCCAATTTTTCAGACGGAACACTTCCATCAGACATTGTTGCCCCCGGCTGATATTTAAAATATCCAGATAATTTAGTCGGACGAGCTCCTGTATAATCTCTACCAAATGATACGCTTGAAGCCGGATTAGATGTATTAGTCTTATAATTTCCAATAAAAATATTACCAGCAGCAGTCACCTTCACAATCAAAACTTTAACTTGTACTGTTTGTAACTGAGCAGCTAATCCCGAATGAGAATCTTCCACTCCCGTACTATTAGAACTTCCACCTAAAGTTACTCCTTCATTACCTGTAGCCCAATAGCTATTAGAAGCGTCAGCATTCGGATACCAATTTTTACTATTCTGACTCCATGTATCGAAGTTCAAATTCGGAATTTCCACATACGATTCTGTAGTAAACGTACAAGTTTCACCTGCTTTATCTCCACACAAGATGTAATATTCGTACTGAGTACCGAAATCCAGCGGAGCAACCTTTGCAGAATAGTTCTTGGTACCTTCTTCCTGAACAGCTTCTACCGTGGTCCATTCGGAATCGGCTTTCTTCTTGTAACGGAATTGTACCGGAGAGGTAATTTCTTCCAAGTTGCAAGCACCCGACAGATAAGCGAACTGTCCCCAAACTTTAGAAGCATCGTTTCTGATATCACTGGTTACCATATCAGCACTTTCCTGCTTAGTAGGCACTTTTACTGTTACGTCGTACTGATGAATAGTCTGGTCTACAGATATATCGAATCCAGCATTACCTTCCGTAATATCCAAGTTTACTTTATAGTGATAAGCGGCTTCCGCTTTCGAAGTGATTTCTTGCGAGAAAGACTTTCCGTTACCGAAATCAACTTTTACAGTCAAAGGCTGACCAGCCTTTACATAAGCAGCACGTGCTTCATCTTCTACAAATGGAATGCTCAGCGCATCAGCACCTTCTATATAACATGTATAACCAGCAAAAGTAGATTTAAAAGTTTCCGAGCAACTTACAGAAACCATTGTCTGTGCCAGCTTACAAGTAATGTTTACACTCTTTGCCTTATTGGTTTCGATTGCTACATCTTTTTGTCCTGCATAATAAGGCTGAGCATCAAAGCCCTGAGTTTCCATATTCTTGTCGGCTGAATATGCCTTGATGGTATATGTAGCAACAGGCAATATCACATCATTTAAGTTTCTCCAATCGTCGGCATGCTGTATTACATCATTCGACTCATCTAATATATCGACAGCTATTGCTTCCGATTCAGTTATGTCAGCACGAGTTTCTACACCTTTATTGACATCAATGGAAGATAACTGAAGATAACCATATCCTTTGGCTTCATCTATTTCTGACTGGCAGGAAGAAATCAGTCCTACACCCAGAAATAATCCTATCATTATATTTGTTAATTTCATAAACTCTTACTCTCCTTCCTTTGGATTTACAATAACTGTAATATCTCCGTCTTTAGTGCTAACACCATCCGAAACAGCCAGATTGAACGTACTAGTTCCAGATGTTACAACCTGTGGAATCAAAACTAACAATCCTCCCAACTTAAAGGTAAAATCTGTACAAGTTCCTGCATGAAGCTGAATGTATTCCTCTTCTGTTACAAGACCTAAATTTACGATTTTTCCCTTAAGACCATCATCCATATTACAGATGTCAAATGTTTCCGGCAAGCTTACCATGCCTAACAGAGCAGCAATCTCACCTGAAATAGTAACGTTCAGATTTTTAATACCATTAGGAGCTAAGATGTGAACATCCTGCAAACCTGCAATAGTATCATTTCCATGGGTACAAGTATAAGTAGCAGGCAATCCTTCGAATGTGATAGAAGCTTCCGGTTCTTCGCCACCACCTTCACCCGGAGTATCCGGACCTTCATAAATAATATTATCTACCGGGATTTCGATAGTCTCACCCACTTCTGTAAATGTCAGGTCAACAGTAATACCGATAGAAATAGAAGATTCTGTAGAACCTTCATCAGTCAGGTTAATTTCGAAAGAATCTCCTCCTTCCAGATCAGAGTGACCACCCTCTGCATCTGCGGGCTTCTGAATAGTTACTTTCAATTCAATAAAATTACCTTCTACAGAAGTTACCTTGATAGAAGCATTCAGACTGTTCTGGTGTTCAGGAACCTGAAAATAATATTTCTTACCAAGAGAATTCTTATCGAATATTTGGGTGGCACCATCTCCATTATCAACTATTACTGAATAATCATCTTTAAAAGACTCTTCGAATGAAGCTGTCAGCCCAACAGATACTTCAATACATGCCAGTTTACACGGTAAATCAACACTTGTAGCAATACCTTTCTTTACAGAGAAAGTCTGTTCCCCTTTGAAATAAGGACGCCCGGATACCGTTACATTTTCACCTTCATAATTGTAAGCAGTTACAGCATAGCTTCCTTCACCCAAAGGAAGAACGACCTTACCGCTCTCATTCTTCAGCTCACTAACTTTACCTTTCGCAACTTCTTCCTGAGTTTCTGTATTCGTAACAACCAGTGTATAATTGTCTACATTTACATCTTCTTCATTAAAACTTCCGGTAGTAGTTCCGCCGTCTACAGTTTCTCCGGCACGACTTATTGTTACTCCGTTATAAATAGATGCCAGGTCAAGCTCCAGTGTACCAGCATTTTCTCCGGCTCCTCCTTTACTCAAAAGTTCGTCACGCATTTCGCAAGATGACAAACTTACAATAAGGCCTAAAAGCCATATTAAACTCTTATATTTTTTCATTTTATTCGTATTTTATCTTAATTTGGAATGTAATCACCCGGGATATTAACAGTAACATCTTCTTCTGTTACCCCATCATCAACAGTTATAGTCAAGCCCAGCTTACCTCCTGCAATATTTGTTTTATTTGGCTTGATAGTCAAAGTATAAGAATAGCAAGGTTTCAAATCGATTACCTTAGAAGTATCGAAACCATCAACAGATACAGGTTCACCGTTTTTATCGATTAAAGAGAAGGACAAAGTAGCATTTGTACCTTCATCACCAGTCTTCAGGTAAAGCTGCTGACCTTCATTCGACTTGTTCATAGTCCAAGCCTCATTCATATAATCAGTCTTGACAGTAACAGTACAATCCTGGAAGTAATCTTCGAATGCATCGTTATCACCATTTCCTTTATAAACCAAAGTAATTCTAGCATTGGCAGGTTTACAAAGAATAGAAACAGTTTTTTTATCACCTTGAGATACCGTAAATGTCTGACTACCCTTTACGTACAGTTTGTCGTAACCAGCAGCAACATCCTCTCCATAATAAGCGGTCAGTGTATAAGAAACACCAAAATCAACTTTCTGTTCTACATCCAAATCTCCATAAAGCTGATCTGTATAAACAGGCTCTTCTCCTTTATATAGAGATACCTTATAATTGTTTACGTTACGGTAAGCGCTCTCATCTACAGCGCGACTATAAGACAGATTGGTCGACAAATCAACCATGATACTGCCTTGCCCTGAAACACTCTCCTTTCCTTCTTCACCCGAGCAACTGCCTAAAAAAGCCAGTAACATTACGGAAGAAAGAACTTTTAAATAGTTTTTCATTTTCATTCAATTAGTAATTTTATTTTTTCGGGGCACAAAGTAATAGAATTTTCAGCTTATCGAAAAGGTCTGTTTTTTTTATTTTTGTTCTATTTTTTATCTTTCCATACTTATACCATATCATAAAGTATCGAAACTCATATATTTTACTAATATTGTTTTAGTCTATTTTTCATAAATATAGTATAAAAATTAAGATGGAATTAGCTTCCAGCCTGCTTTTTTTGTTGTATATTTGCCACGTCAACGATAATTAAAAAGAAACATGAATTTTAAAAACATTTTAATCGGAATCACCTTATCCTTATCCACAATATCCTGCATTCAGGATGAAGCATTAAATGTAGAAGCGGCAATAGACGGATGCAGTGGAGCAAATATCCAATTAATAAACATCAATGAAATAAGCAGAGAAATCGAGATCTTCGTTTTCGAAGGCTCTAATATAGCAGCTCAGGAATTGAATTTCACTCTCCCTGACGGAGCTACCATCAGTCCAGACCAATCTCAAAGCAAGGACAATCCACCTTACTACGATTTCAGCACTGAAAAAGAGCGTACCTTCACTGTCACATCCGAAGATGGAAGTAACAAGGCAACTTACACAGTTAATCTATACACAATAGAGCTGCCTTTAAAATATTCATTCGAAAACTTAAGAGAAATCAATCCATATCATGTATTATACCTGACTGATGTAAATGGTATCATGCAATGGGCAAGTGGTAATCAGGGATATAATTTATGCGGCATGGCAACCAATGCCATACAATATCCGACATCACAGGCTGACGGAGGAGTAGAAGGCAAATGTGTAAAACTAGTTACTCAGTCAACAGGAACCTTCGGTATGAATACCAATCCTAAAATGCCGATTGCAGCCGGAAATCTCTTTATCGGCTCTTTCAACATGACTTATGCTATCATTGCTCCACGACAAGCAACTCAGTTCGGCTTCCCCTTCACACGGAAACCTCTGAAAATGTCGGGATACTACAAATATAAACCGGGAGCAACATTGACAGACCAGAACGGAAATGTCATTTCAGGAAAAACCGATACCGGTGATATCTATGCCGTGCTTTATGAAGCACCCAACAGTGACTTCTCGCTGGATGGTGACTTATTTACAGAAGGCAACGAGAAGGCAAAGAACATTGTTTCAATGGCACGTATAGACAAAACAGAAGCAACCGACCAGTGGACCAGATTTGATCTGGACTTCAAGCTCCAAAATGGTAAAACCATTAATGAAGATAATCTGAAAGCTGGTAAATATAAACTTGCTATTGTCTTCTCTTCCAGCATTCAGGGAGCCTATTTCGAAGGGGCTATAGGAAGTGAGCTTTGCATTGACGAAGTAGAAATAACTTGTGAATAATACAATTCAATCATCTAGATATTCGAAACAGGAATATGAAAAAATATATATTTATATTAGCTGCGGCACTTACCGCAGGAGCAAATTTGTTACATGCACAGTCTACCGAACATAAAGGTTTGCTATGGTCATCCCTACATGGACTGGATTACGAATTCAAGGCAGGAGTAAATATCGGAGGAACTTCACCGCTTCCTCTTCCAAAAGAGATCAGAAGTTTGGACAGTTACTCACCGGGACTTGCCATAACAATTGAAGGAAACGCAACAAAATGGGTTGATGCTGCCCAGAAATGGGGAATAAGTCTTGGAATAAGACTTGACAGCAAAGACATGACCACACGTGCTACAGTAAAAAATTACGGAATGGCTATCTTCAACGAGGTAGGCGGAAAAGTAGAAGGACTCTGGACCGGAGGTGTCAAAACCAAAGTCAAGATGTCGTATATCACTATTCCATTGTTGGCAAACTATAAAATCAATAACCGCTGGAAAGTTGTAGCCGGCCCTTATTTCTCATACATGATGGATGGAGATTTTTCAGGAGAAGTTTATGAAGGACATTTGCGCACTCCCGATGCAACGGGAAGCCGCATTGATTTTGAAGGTGATAACTCAGCTGCATATGACTTTTCTGATGAATTACGTCGTTTCCAATGGGGTATTCAGGCTGGAGGAAGCTGGAAAGCTTACAAACACCTCACTGTACACGCCGATTTGACATGGGGACTCAATGACATATTCAAGAAAGACTTCAATACTATTTCTTTTGCCATGTACCCCATTTATCTGAATTTCGGATTTGGCTACGAGTTTTAACCTCGCATAATGGAAATGCATATTTTTCAAGCCTCTCATCAAATTTTCAGCTATTGAAGAAAACGTGAGGGCAAACCAAAGACCAGGCTCTTCCCAAAAGAGTTTATTACATTAAGAATCAACCACTTTACTTACTATAAAAAAGGCTCTGTCATTCTCCCAAATACGATTGATAGAGCCTTTTTAGTTTATATCAGATATCTATATTTTAGGAATCACTGCATACTAAAAAAAACATGAGCATAAATTCAAGAAAACTTGCCCAAGAATTGGATAAAACATCAGCATGTTTTTTTATAATTTGTACAAATAAAAAGAGGTGGTAAAGTAATAATACTTCACCACCTCTTCTCTTCTTGTTAAATATCTAGAAATTACTTATTTATGATTGTTACATCATCAATCAGCAATTTACTGCCTACTGCAGCATTGTAACTAGCTCCATCAGCACTTGCTGAGAAAATAACAGCAAACTTGTACAATTTTGAAGAATCGTAATCTTTTACGTATTCCAAATTCAATTCAAATGGCGCATAAGATTCTACAGCTTTATCATTTGTAAATACAGCTTTAGCTACAATTTTATCAGAAGTGTAAATATTACCACCATTCAAAGTTTCATCTTCACTAGAAACTTCATAAAGCACTGCACTTAAAGAGCATTTATCAGTAACACCAGCCTGCAATTCACCATTTGCATTATAAAATTCAGCACCCGGAGTATATTTATAAAAGCCTGTTACTTTAAGCGGTTGTTTGTCATACATAACACCAAAGCTTGTAGTAGCCATAGGATCTCCTCCTAATGCACCAAAAGCATTAAATGTTCCTAAAAATGCTGTAGCTGCTGTTACCTTAGGAACAGGAGTACCGAAAATGTTTCCGCCTTTAGTATCTACAGATTCCAGCAGAAGAGCCTTTTCACCTGCATGTACATCGTCGGTAGAAGGACGTACTGGATATTCTCCTTCATAAGTAATACCACCCAACGCTCCCATTTTTTTAATTAACAGGACAGCATCGTTACAGCAAGCCCATCCATTCAATATAGGACAATCCTGTTCTTCAGGATACATAGTACTACCATAACTCCAGCTTTCAAAATCATAGAAAGAAGCATTACCAGAAATAGAAGCTACATATTCTACTGTTGTTCCATTTTCAGCAGTAACTGTATAAGTTACAGTCTTGCCATTTGAGAAATCCTGTGCTACACCACTTGCAGGAGTAACTGTCGCTTTTTCAGAAACTTCAATAGTCGGAACTAAAGCCGTAAGATATTCAGCTTTTGCAGTATCAGCAACCATGAAAGTAATAGTCTTAGATTCTTCGTTAATAACTACATCACCAACAACCAATGAATCTACAGCTGCAACTTCTTTGTCGAAAACAAAAGAAAGGATCTTAGCTTCACTGCTTTCTGTACCAGAAAGTTTAGTACCAGAATAAGCTACTTTTACAGTATAAGGTACTGGAGATCCCATCAGTTTGACATCATCTATATCCAAATCGAGTGTAAGAGTTTTATCTTCAAAAACTCCATTTGCTTTGATTCCAGCAGACAGCAGCCCTGTTACGTCCATCGAAGAAGTTGCTGTAAAAGTATATTTACCATTTCCAGCATCAGTCAACTGGCAACCACTTACTTCAATATCACCTAGTTGCATTCCACTGAAAGAAAAGTTGCTGATTTTTAAATCTACAGTATTTTCTCCAGCATTAGTCACAGAAACGAGCTGAGCAGGAACATTACCAGCAGGAACATCTCCAGTTTCCATTTTCAACGTAACATTCAATGCTCCTTTATAGTCACCTGCTACATCAACATTGCCAGGGACAGTTACTGTTGGTTCATCATCGTCACTACAAGAAGTGAACAAGCTCACTGTACACAATACAGCCTGTCTCTTATACACATCTCCGAGCCCACGAGACAGGCAGAAATCT
>ENA-OYWX01000588-OYWX01000588.1-human-gut-metagenome-genome-assembly--contig:-NODE-588-length-14581-cov-7.650076_pt1 | contig 14581 bp, 9 predicted proteins | sample MGYA00244815_ERZ653406 | MGnify/ENA primary metagenome ERZ653406 (study PRJEB26926, sample SAMN06165037) | human gut metagenome | biome: ENVO:00009003; feature: ENVO:2100002; material: ENVO:00002003...
ACCAATATTACAATGTGGTTTTGTTCTTTCAAATTTAGCCTTTGCCATTTTGAAACGTCCTCCTTAAACTTTTATGCCCCATGGGCTATTTTTATAATCTACCGACTGCTTTGATTATACGAAATAATCAAAGTTTTTTCAAGTAAATTTTACGGCAAATCCCCCTTTTTCAAGGGGAAATGCCTTTATTTTTGATTTTTATACCATATATAGTATATATTTCATCATTTGTACTATAAATTGTTTGCTAATTTGCAATTATTTTGCGTGGTTAGCAAGAACCTTGTCCTGTACATTCTTTGGAACCGGCTCATATCTGTCGAAGAACATTGAGTAGTTTCCACGTCCCTGTGTCTTAGAACGAAGGTCTGTAGAGTAACCGAACATCTCTGCAAGTGGTACATATGCATGTACAATCTTTCCACCGCCGAGATCGTCCATACCCTCGATACGTCCACGACGAGAGTTAACATCACCGATAACGTCTCCCATGTACTCCTCAGGCATTGTAACCTCTACCTTCATGATAGGCTCAAGTAATACAGGTGCAGCCTTTGCCATAGCCTCTTTGAAACACATAGATCCGGCAATGTGGAATGCCATCTCTGATGAATCGACCTCATGGTAAGATCCATCGTATACTGTTGCATGGATACCAACTACTGGGAATCCACCAAGAGAGCCGGCCTTTGTAGCCTCCTCGATACCTTCGCCGATTGATGGGATGTACTCCTTTGGAATAGCACCACCGACAACCTCTGAATCGAACTTGAAAAGTTCTTCTCCATTGGCATCCATTGGCTCGAAGCGAACCTTACAGTGTCCGTACTGTCCACGTCCACCTGACTGCTTAGCATATTTGTATTCCTGATCAACAGCCTTTGTAAATGTCTCCTTGTAAGCAACCTGAGGTGCACCAACGTTTGCCTCAACCTTGAACTCACGGAGAAGACGGTCAACGATGATCTCAAGGTGAAGCTCACCCATACCAGCGATGATTGTCTGACCTGTTTCCTGATCAGTATGAGCACGGAATGTAGGATCCTCCTCTGCAAGCTTTGCAAGAGCCTCACCTAACTTACCCTGTCCAGCTTTTGTCTTTGGCTCGATAGCGAGCTCGATAACTGGCTCTGGGAACTCCATAGACTCAAGGATAACCGGATGCTGCTCATCACAGATTGTATCACCTGTTGTTGTGAATTTAAATCCAACAGCAGCAGCGATATCACCTGAGTAAACCTCATCCAATTCCTGTCTCTTATTAGCATGCATCTGAAGAATACGTCCGATACGCTCTTTCTTATCCTTTGTTGCATTTAATACATAAGAACCTGCCTTACATTTTCCTGAGTAAACACGGAAGAATGCAAGCTTTCCTACGAATGGATCTGCCATGATCTTGAATGCAAGTGCTGAGAATGGCTCATCATCTGATGAATGTCTCTCAATCTCATTTCCCTCAAGATCTGTTCCCTTGATTGAAGGGATATCTGTAGGAGCTGGCATGTACTCAACAATAGCGTCAAGTAACTTCTGTACACCCTTGTTACGGTATGCAGAACCACAACATACAGGTACTGCTGTACACTCACATGTTGCTTTACGAAGAACCTTCTTCATATCCTCTACAGATGGCTCCTCACCCTCAAGATACTGCATCATGAGATCGTCATCTAACTCACAGATTTTCTCAATAAGCTCTGTACGGTACTCTGCAGCCTGATCAGCCATATCTCCAAGATCATCAGTAACTGTGATATCGTCACCCTTCTCATCATTGTAGATATATGCCTTCATCTCGAAAAGGTCGATAATTCCTTTGAAATCGTCCTCTTTACCGATTGGTAACTGAAGTACGATAGCATTTTTTCCTAATCTTGTACGGATCTGGTCAACAGCTCCGTAGAAGTTTGCACCTAAGATATCCATCTTATTGATGAATGCCATACGAGGTACATTGTATGTGTCAGCCTGACGCCAAACGTTCTCTGACTGAGGCTCAACACCACCCTTTGCACAGAACACACCAACTGCGCCATCAAGTACACGGAGTGAACGCTCAACTTCTACTGTGAAGTCAACGTGGCCCGGTGTATCGATGATGTTGATACGATGCTCAAGTGCTCCTGGCTTTGGTTTAGTGAACTCTTCAAGTGTCCAGTGACATGTTGTAGCGGCAGAAGTAATTGTAATACCTCTTTCCTGCTCCTGCTCCATCCAGTCCATGGTAGCAGTACCTTCATGAGTATCACCGATTTTATAGTTAATACCAGTATAATAAAGAATACGCTCTGTCAGTGTTGTTTTACCAGCATCGATATGAGCCATGATTCCAATATTTCTGGTTCTCTCAAGTGGATATTCTCTTCCAGCCAAGGTTTTTTCCTCCTATATTTAGTGTCCTATGCACAACCGGACTCTGTTACAAATCCGGTCCGCTGCATGAATCAAAAGCAAAGCTGTAAGCTTCTTACAGAAACTAGAATCTGTAATGTGCGAATGCCTTGTTTGCCTCTGCCATCTTGTGCATATCTTCTTTTCTCTTAACAGATGCGCCTGTGTTGTTAGCTGCATCCATGATCTCGTTAGCTAATCTCTCAGCCTGAGTTTTCTCTCCTCTGGCACGTGAGAATGCTGTTAACCAACGAAGGCCTAAAGCCTGACGACGATCAGGGCGAACCTCGATTGGTACCTGATATGTGGCACCACCGATACGTCTTGCTTTTACTTCGAGAGCTGGCATCACATTGTTCATAGCCTCTTCGAATACTTCAAGAGCTGGTCTTCCTGTCTTCTCTTCTACTGTAGCAAATGCTCCGTATACAATCTTCTGAGCTACGCCTTTCTTACCGTCTAACATAATGCTGTTAACAAGCTTTGTAACTACTTTGCTGTTGTACATTGGATCTGCTAATACGTCTCTTTTCTGAGTATGTCCTTTACGTGGCACGTTACTTCCCTCCTTAATCATTTTTAATTAATTCAACGGTACTCACATGTGTCTCTCTAATGTGTTCGTGCGGAATTGTATTCATAAAGTGAAATCCTGCATCTGCAGGTCTAATCCCAACACTAACCTACTTTAGTTCTGTTTGTGATACACAATGTTGCTAAATTATTTAGCAGCTTTTGGTCTCTTTGCGCCGTACTTAGAGCGGGCCTGTTTTCTGTTTGCAACACCTGCAGTATCTAATGTACCACGGATGATATGGTAACGTGTACCTGGTAAATCCTTAACACGGCCACCACGAATCAGAACAACGCTATGCTCCTGTAAGTTGTGTCCCTCACCAGGAATGTATGAAGTTACTTCGATTCCGTTTGAAAGACGAACTCTGGCGATCTTTCTAAGAGCTGAGTTAGGCTTCTTAGGAGTAGCTGTCTTAACAGCTGTACATACACCACGCTTCTGTGGAGAAGAAGTGTTGATTGGCTTCTTCTGGAGAGAATTAAAGCTTCTCTGAAGAGCTGGTGCTGTAGACTTCTTTACAGATGTCTGACGTCCTTTTCTTACTAACTGGTTAAATGTTGGCATTATTTTCACCTCCTGTTTTATTTTAAGCAGTGCAATCTTATGCACGCTAAAATATTATACAAATCCTTGTCTGTTTTGTCAAGACCAATTTTGTTTTCAATATAATTTTCAATATAATACTTTACGTTTTCAATATAATACAAGAAAGAAGCCCGGTTTCCCGGACTTCTTTATTTTGGTTTGTAAAAGCTTCTATAGCTTAAGTACAAACATCAGTAATTATTCTTCATCAACTGATTCAGCATCTGTATCAATAACTCCGACTGCCTCTTCCTCTGCGAAATCCGCAAAATCATCATCATCAAAATCAAGTGTATCGTCATCGTTTACATCGCTGTCAAGCTTGATATTACGATAAATCTTCATACCTGTTCCTGCCGGGATGAGCTTACCGATGATTACGTTCTCCTTCATACCGATAAGCGGATCAACCTTGCCCTTGATTGCTGCCTCAGTAAGAACCTTTGTGGTCTCCTGGAATGAAGCTGCTGACAGGAATGAGTTGGTTGCAAGAGATGCCTTTGTGATTCCAAGTAATACCTGTGAGCCAACTGCAAGCTCCTTGCCCTCTTCCTCAAGCTTCTCGTTGAGCTCTAAGAAGTCAAGGGCATCAACCATGCTGCCCGGAAGTAAATCAGAATCTCCCGGCTCCTCTACGCGGATCTTCTGTAAGCACTGACGAACTATAACCTCGACATGCTTATCGTTAATCTCAACACCCTGTAAACGGTAAACACGCTGTACCTCGCGGAGCATGTAATCCTGAACCGCACGAACGCCCTTAATCTTGAGGATATCGTGTGGATTTACAGAACCCTCTGTAAGCTCGTCGCCGGCCTCAAGCTCCTGTCCGTCTACAACCTTGATACGTGAGCCGTAAGGAATGAGGTAAGCCTTTGTCTCGCCTGTCTCGTTGTTTGTAACGATAACCTCACGCTTCTTCTTTGTATCCTTGATTGTGGCAATTCCGCCGAACTCTGTGATAATAGCGAGTCCCTTAGGCTTACGTGCCTCGAAAATCTCCTCTACTCGAGGAAGACCCTGTGTGATATCTCCACCGGCAACACCACCTGTATGGAAGGTTCTCATGGTAAGCTGTGTACCAGGCTCACCGATTGACTGTGCTGCGATGATACCGATTGCTTCACCAACCTGTACTGCCTGACCTGTTGCAAGGTTTGAACCGTAACACTTAGCACATACTCCCATATGTGAACGGCAGGTAAGCACTGTACGGATCTTAACCTGTGTGATTGGATTACCGTTCTCGTCAACACCCTCTGCCATAACCTTTGCTGCACGCTTTGGTGTAATCATATGGTTGGCCTTAACGATTACATTGCCATCCTTATCGCAGATTGTGTTGCAAGAGAAACGACCTGTAATTCTCTCCTGAAGGCTCTCGATTTCCTCTCGGCCCTCCATGAATGCCTTTACAACCATTCCCGGAATCTCACGTCCTGTGCCTGCACAGCAGTCTGACTCACGAACGATCATATGCTGTGAAACATCTACAAGACGTCTTGTAAGGTATCCTGAATCGGCTGTACGAAGCGCTGTATCTGAAAGTCCCTTACGAGCTCCATGTGCTGACATGAAGTACTCAAGTACGTCAAGACCCTCACGGAAGCATGACTTGATAGGAAGCTCGATTGTACGACCTGTTGTATCAGCCATGAGTCCTCGCATACCTGCAAGCTGTTTGATCTGCTTATCAGATCCACGGGCTCCGGAATCTGCCATCATGAAGATGTTGTTGTACTTATCAAGACCTGTAAGAAGTGCCTTTGTAAGGGCATCATCTGTATCCTTCCATGTCTCGATAACCTCTTTGTAACGCTCCTCATCAGTGATAAGTCCACGCTTGTACTGTCTTGTAATCTTATCTACAGTGTCCTGTGCATCAGCGATCATCTGTGGCTTCTGTGGTGGCACTGTCATATCTGAAATTGAAACTGTCATGGCAGCCTGGGTTGAATACTTGTATCCCATAGCCTTGACATTATCAAGAACCTCTGCTGTTGTTGTAGCTCCGTGTGTGTTGATAACCTTCTCAAGGATCTGCTTGATCTGTTTCTTACCAACGTGGAACTCAACCTCAAACTTGAGTGCATTCTCAGCCTTTGATCTGTCTATAAAACCAAGATCCTGTGGAATGTTCTCATTGAATATCAAAAGACCTACTGTTGTCTCTGTAAAACCTGAAACCTCTGTGCCGTCAGGAAGCTTTACTGTACGGTGTACAAAGATATTCTGGTGAAGAGTAATCTCCTTGTTCTCGTAAGCGAGCATTGCAAGATTAACACTTCCATAGTAACGGCCGAGAAGATCTATCGGTCTGCAAAGCACACGACGATTTCCGTCTGTGACATCCTCAAACCAGATGAGGTCATATAAGCCAAGCTCAGCCTTTCCTGTATTTTCATCAGGAGTTGTGAGCTTTCTAAGCTCATCAACATCATTGTATACAGTGTCTGATGACACCTGTGCAACCATCTTTGGATCATCCTTGTAATCAGCGAGCTTTCTCATTGTGAGGTAGTAAACTCCAAGGATCATATCCTGTGAAGGAACGGCTACAAGTCCACCATCAGAAGGCTTAAGCAGGTTGTTAGGTGACAGAAGCATGAATCTGCACTCAGCCTGTGCCTCAGCAGTCAGTGGAAGATGTACAGCCATCTGGTCTCCATCGAAGTCGGCGTTGAACGCTGTACATACGAGTGGATGAAGCTTGATTGCCTTACCCTCTACAAGGATTGGCTCGAAAGCCTGGATTCCAAGTCTGTGGAGTGTAGGAGCTCGGTTAAGCATAACCGGATGCTCTTTGATGACGTCCTCAAGGACATCCCATACCTCCGGCTGAAGTCTCTCAACCATCTTCTTTGCACTCTTTATGTTGTGTGCGGTTCCGTTAGCGGCAAGCTCCTTCATAACGAATGGCTTGAAAAGCTCGATAGCCATCTCCTTTGGAAGACCACACTGATAAATCTTAAGCTTTGGCTCTACACAGATAACTGAACGTCCCGAGTAGTCAACTCGCTTTCCGAGAAGGTTCTGACGGAAACGTCCTCCCTTTCCCTTGAGCATGTCTGAAAGAGACTTAAGAGCTCTGTTTCCGGGACCGGTAACAGGACGGCCACGACGGCCATTGTCGATAAGTGCATCGACAGCCTCCTGAAGCATACGTTTCTCGTTACGAACGATGATATCCGGAGCTCCAAGATCAAGAAGTCTTCTAAGACGGTTGTTACGGTTGATAATTCGTCTGTAAAGGTCGTTAAGATCACTTGTTGCAAAACGTCCTCCATCGAGCTGAACCATTGGACGAAGATCCGGCGGGATAACAGGAATAACTGTCATAATCATCCACTCAGGCTTGTTTCCTGACTCACGGAAAGCCTCTACAACCTCAAGTCTCTTGATGATACGTGCACGCTTCTGGCCTGTAGCATTCTCAAGCTCTGCCTTAAGCTCTGCCGAATCCTTCTCGAGATCGATTGCTGCTAAAAGCTCACGGATAGACTCAGCACCCATTCCTACACGGAATGCTGAGCGGCCATAAGTATCGCATGCCTCCTGGTACTCTGACTCATTGAGAATCTGCTTGTATGCAAGCTTTGTCTCGCCCGGGTCAAGCACAATATATGAAGCAAAGTACAGTACTCTCTCAAGTACACGTGGAGATAAGTCAAGGATGAGTCCCATACGTGATGGGATACCCTTGAAATACCAGATATGAGATACAGGAGCAGCAAGCTCGATGTGTCCCATACGCTCTCTACGAACGCTTGACTTTGTGATTTCTACGCCACATCGGTCGCAGACAACACCCTTATAACGTATCTTCTTGTATTTACCACAATGACACTCCCAGTCCTTCGTTGGTCCGAAAATCTTCTCGCAGAAAAGACCGTCTTTTTCAGGCTTTAATGTTCTATAGTTAATAGTCTCAGGCTTTTTAACCTCGCCATGTGACCACTCTCTGATCTTTTCAGGAGATGCTAATCCAATCTGAATCGCATCAAACTGCATTGCCTGATTATTTTCTATATTATTTGTTTCTGGCATTTTGGCACTCCCTTCTAATTATTCTTCGTCATCAAGAACTTCATCAGCAAAAATATCGTCATCCGCTGTCTCAGGAGACTCTTCCTCTTCTATGTCAACAAGCTCTTCGTTGTCATCAAATTCTTTCTTTGAGAAACCATGCTCTGCGAATGACTCACTGTCCTCGAATGCATAGTCCTTATCGTTTCCGATAATTGAGTTGATATCTGTATTACCGTACTCACTTGTCTCGATAAGCTCAACCTCTTCTCTGTTCTCATCAAGTACCTTGACATCCAGACCAAGTGCCTGAAGCTCTTTGAGAAGTACCTTGAATGACTCTGGAATACCAGGCTCAGGGATATTCTCACCCTTGATGATAGCCTCGTAGGTCTTGACACGGCCAACAACATCATCTGACTTCATTGTAAGGATCTCCTGGAGTGTATATGCAGCACCATATGCCTCAAGAGCCCAAACCTCCATCTCTCCGAAACGCTGTCCACCGAACTGTGCCTTACCACCGAGTGGCTGCTGTGTTACTAATGAGTAAGGACCTGTTGAACGTGCATGGATCTTATCATCAACAAGGTGATGCAGCTTAAGGTAATGCATGTGTCCGATAGTTGTCTTTCCATCGAAGCACTCACCTGTTCTACCATCACGAAGCTGTACCTTTCCATCCTTTGAAATCGGAACGCCCTTCCATAAGCTTCTGTGAGCTCTGTTTGTTGAAAGGTATTCCATAACGTCCTCACGGAGTGTATCAACATATTTATCATAGAAGATTTCAGCATCTGCGCTCCAGTATGGATGCTCAGCCTGTAAATCCTTTTCAAGCTCTTCCTTATCGAACGGAAGATTTACGTAATCATTTGCAAGCTCAAGTGTATCCTCAATATCTACCTCGTTTGCTCCGTCAAATACAGGAGTTGAGATATTAAAGCCAAGTGCCTTTGCAGCGAGACTCAGGTGAATCTCAAGGACCTGACCGATGTTCATTCGTGAAGGAACACCGAGTGGGTTAAGTACGATATCCAGTGGACGTCCGTTTGGAAGGAATGGCATATCCTCAACAGGAAGCACACGGGAAACGACACCCTTGTTACCGTGACGTCCGGCCATCTTATCACCGACAGAAATCTTTCTCTTCTGTGCAATGTAGATACGTACTGACTGGTTTACTCCCGGAGAAAGCTCATCGCCGTTCTCTCTTGTAAATACCTTGGCATCAACAATGATACCGTAAGCACCATGAGGTACCTTAAGTGATGTATCACGAACCTCTCTTGCCTTCTCACCGAAGATGGCACGAAGAAGTCTCTCCTCTGCTGTAAGCTCTGTCTCACCCTTTGGTGTAACCTTTCCTACAAGGATATCACCGGCACGAACCTCTGCACCTACACGGATGATACCTCTCTCATCAAGGTCCTTGAGTGCGTCGTCGCCGACACCAGGGACATCACGTGTAATCTCCTCAGGTCCGAGCTTTGTATCACGTGACTCTACTTCGTATTCCTCGATATGAACTGATGTATACACATCATACTCTACGAGACGCTCTGAAAGAAGAACGGCATCCTCGTAGTTGTATCCTTCCCATGTCATGAATCCGATAAGCGGGTTCTTTCCAAGAGCAAGCTCTCCCTGACTTGTTGAAGGACCGTCTGCGATAACATCGCCTGCCTTAACCTTGTCACCCTTAAATACGATAGGTCTCTGGTTGTAGCAGTTTGACTGGTTAGAACGAGAGAACTTTGTAAGGATATACTCTCTCTTGTTTCCGTCAGTCTCTTTTATGATAATGCGGTTTGACTCTGAAGATAATACCTCTCCGTCTGCCTTTGCAACTACGCAGACACCTGAGTCAACTGCGGCCTTTGTCTCAATACCTGTACCAACTACAGGAGCCTCTGTGGTCAGAAGCGGAACGGCCTGACGCTGCATGTTTGATCCCATGAGGGCACGTGTAGGGTCATCGTTCTGCAAGAACGGAATCAGCGCTGTAGCTACTGAGAATACCATCTTTGGAGATACATCCATATAATCAAATGCTGACTTATCGTACTCCTGAGTTTCCTCTCTGTAACGACCTGAAACTGAGTTACGTATGAAATGTCCTTCGGCATCAAGCTTCTCATTAGCCTGTGCTACGTGGTAGTTGTCCTCCTCGTCGGCTGTCATGTATACAACCTCTTCTGTGACTACCGGGTTCTTAGGATCAGTCTTGTCAATCTTACGGTATGGAGCCTCTACGAAGCCATACTCATTGATTCTCGCATAGCATGCAAGTGAGTTGATAAGACCGATGTTTGGTCCCTCAGGAGTCTCTACAGGACACATACGGCCGTAGTGAGTGTAATGTACATCTCGAACCTCGAATCCGGCACGGTCTCTTGAAAGACCACCAGGTCCAAGTGCTGATAAACGTCTCTTGTGAGTAAGCTCTCCAAGAGGGTTGTTCTGATCCATGAACTGTGAAAGCTGTGAAGAACCGAAGAATTCTTTAACAGCGGCAGTTACAGGCTTTATATTGATAAGTGACTGAGGTGAAATTCCCTCTAAGTCCTGTGTAGTCATTCTTTCACGAACAACACGCTCCAGTCTTGAGAGACCGATACGGTACTGGTTCTGTAACAGCTCTCCAACCGCACGGATACGTCTGTTTCCAAGATGATCGATATCGTCATCTGTTCCTGCGCCCCACTCTAAGTGCATATTGTAGTTGATAGTTGCGAAGATATCCTCTTTAGTAATATGCTTTGGAATAAGGTCAGATATATCTCTCTTTATAGCCTCGATTCTGTCCTCAAGGGAATCATACTCCTCGAGAATCTGAGCGAGTACCGGATAGTAAACAAGCTCAGTAACACCGATAGACTTAGGATCCTCAAGCTCAGGAATCCAGCTTCTGATGTCAACCATCATAGAAGAAAGAATCTTGACATTTCTTGTCTCTGTCTGAATCCATAAAGCAGGAACGGCAGCGTTCTGGATCTGTGTAGCAAGCGCACGGTCAACAACAGTACCTGCCTCAGCGATAACCTCACCTGTAGAAGGATCCACTACGTCCTCAGCTAAAACCTGTCCACTGATACGGTTCTTTAAAGCAAGCTTCTTATTAAACTTATAACGTCCTACCTTGGCAAGGTCATATCTTCTAGGATCGAAGAACATTGCTGTGATAAGGCTCTCTGCACTCTCAACTGAAAGTGGCTCGCCCGGACGAATCTTCTTATATAACTCTAATAAACCAGCCTCATAGCTTCCCTGTGGCTCACGCTCTGTGATTGCAGGGTCCTTGCTGAATGATGCCTGGATCTTTGGCTCATCTCCGAACATATCGAGAATAGCCTGGTTTGTACCTACTCCAAGTGCACGTAAAAGTACTGTGATAGGTACCTTACGTGTTCTGTCTACTCTTACATAAAAAACGTCGTTAGAGTCTGTCTCATACTCAAGCCATGCACCACGGTTTGGAATAACAGTACAAGAATACAGGGTCTTTCCGAGCTTATCATGAGCAATTCCGTAATAAATACCAGGAGAACGAACTAACTGACTGACAATAACTCGCTCTGCACCGTTGATTACGAATGTACCGGTCTCTGTCATTAAAGGCAGATCACCCATGAAAATTTCATGCTCATTAATCTCATCTGTCTCTTTGTTGTGAAGTCTGACTTTAACCTTTAAAGGAGCTGCGTATGTTGCATCTCTTTCCTTGCACTCAGGAATTGTATACTTTACATCATCTTCGCATAATGTAAAATCTACAAAATCAAGACTAAGCTTTCCGCTGTAATCTGTGATTGGAGAGATATCCGCAAAAGCTTCCTTGAGACCTTCGTCTAAGAACCACTGATAAGAATCCTTCTGGACCTCAATCAGATTTGGCATCTGCAGAACCTCTTTTTGTCTTGAGTAACTCATACGCATGCTTTTTCCGGATGTGACCGGACGTATTCTGTTTTTCTCCATTGACGTTTCACCTCTCGTTTTTATTTTAATCTAGCAAATATCTAGATAATGATTCAAAAACCACCCCAGTTACTATATCTTGTGGTTTTTCTCTTGTGCACATATTTGCGAATGCATTTTAGTGTAATTTACCTATTGACAAATTTGCATCATTTAAAAAATTGCATAAAAATGCCACTGCACCACAATAGTGCAACGTATACTATACAACAAATTACTGACAATTGCAAGTACTTTTTTTATTTTTTCATTCGCCGTCGGATAGGCTACGGGCAGAGGTCCCAAAAATGCTCAGGCATTTTCGGGACGCGCTCCGACTGTCGCGCAATAAAAACATAAAAAAGAGCCAAGGCGCAAATAGAATTTGCCCTTGGCTCTTTTTTATGTTTTTACTCCGCTCGTAGCCTATCCGACTATTTAAGAGTAACCTTAGCACCCTCTGCCTCAAGTTTAGCCTTAGCATCCTCTGCTGAAGCCTTGTCAAGCTGCTCTTTGATAACCTTTGGTGCGCCATCAACAGCGTCCTTAGCCTCTTTAAGTCCAAGACCTGTGATCTCACGAACAACCTTGATAACCTTAACCTTGTTTGGTCCAACCTCTGTAAGCTCTACGTCGAACTCAGTCTTCTCCTCAGCTGCTGCTCCGTCAGCTCCTGCTGCTGCAACTACAACACCTGCTGCTGCAGAAACACCGAACTCTTCTTCACAAGCTTTTACTAAATCATTTAACTCTAATACGCTTAACTCTTTGATAGCATCAATAAACTCTGCTGTTGTTAACTTTGCCATGATTATTTCCTCCGTTATAATTTTATTTTTAATAATTATTCTGCTGCTGGTGCTTCCTCAGCCGGTGCTGCGTCTGCTGCTGCATCTGCTGCGCCACCCTTCTCTGCGATCTGATTAAGAACGCGAGCAAGATTTGTGATAGGTGACTGTAAGCTTCCAAGTAATTTGGAAAGAAGTACTTCTCTGCTTGGTACACTTGCGATCTGCTTCATTCCCTCTGCGTCATAGTATGTTCCTTCTACAACGCCGGCCTTGATCTCAAGGCTTGGAGCCTTCTTTGCGAACTCTGCCAGAACTCTGGCTGGAGCTGTAGCATCTTCTGTAGATACTGCAAATGCGTTAGGTCCTTCCAGGACATCCTTTAAGCTCTCGAACTCTGTTCCCTCGATTGCGCGGTTTACTAAAGTATTTTTGTATACTTTGTAAGTTACGCCAGCTTCTCTTAAATTTTTACGAAGCTGTGTATCCTCAGCAACTGTAAGTCCACGGTAGTCAACTACTACAAGTGACTGTGCGTCCTTAATTGTTTCAGAAATCTCCTGAACGATCGGCTGCTTTAATTCTACCTTTGCCACGATTCATTTACCTCCTTATTTTATTTCTTGCATATAGCGTGAGGTATAATAAAAACCCTCCGCCTTACAGCAGAGGGGTATCATTCTTTATGACGATTATCATCAAAAATTCCCTCGGTAGGTGGATTTCCCTTTACGCTGTCGCAATATGCGATAGCACCTTACTGTCTTCGGCAATATGCTTTGCTATTATAATATGTTCTTATGCGGATGTCAAGTGTTTTCCGCATTTTGCTTGTGTAAGTCTGATCATACATTTTATCATTTCATCAGGAACCGTTTCCGGTTCCCGACTTCTGATTTTTCTATTACTGAGCAATCTTTACAACGTTAAGCTTTACGCCAGGTCCCATTGTAGAAGTTAATACAGCACTCTTAATGTACTGACCCTTTAAGCTTGAAGGCTTAGCCTTGTTGATTGCGCCCATAAGAGACTGGAAGTTGTCGTTCAACTGCTCACTTGTAAATGAAGCTTTTCCAACTGGCACGTGGATAATATTTGTCTTGTCCAAACGATACTCAATCTTACCGGCTTTGATGTCATTAACAGCTTTGGTAACATCCATGGTAACTGTACCAGCTTTTGGGTTTGGCATTAAGCCCTTCGGTCCAAGGACACGTCCCAGACGTCCTACAACACCCATCATATCCGGTGTAGCAACTACAACATCGAAGTCTAACCATCCCTCGTTCTGAATCTTCGGGATCAGCTCCTCGCCGCCTACGTAATCAGCGCCTGCTGCCTGTGCTTCATCAACCTTGGTTCCTTTTGCGAATACTAAAACTTTAACTGATTTACCAGTTCCGTGTGGTAATACAACTGCACCACGGATCTGCTGCTCTGCATGACGTCCATCACAACCTGTTCTGATGTGAAGTTCGATTGTCTCATCAAATTTAGCTGTTGCGTTTTTCTTTACCAGGCTGATTGCTTCAGCAACATCGTACTGAGCAGCCTTATCAAAACTTTTCACAGCTTCCTGATATTTCTTTCCTCTTTTCATTCTAAAAAAACCTCCTGGTGGTATTATCGGGAGAGGTCCCTCCCACATAATCGTTCATAGTGACTATCTGCCGGTGTGGTTAAACCGTCCGGCCTGTACTGTAAAATCTTATTCTTCTACAGTAACACCCATACTTCTTGCAGTTCCTGCGATCATGCTCATAGCTGCCTCAAGAGATGCTGCATTTAAGTCTGGCATTTTTAATTCTGCGATTTCCTGTAATTTTGCTTTGGAAAGTGTAGCAACCTTTGTCTTGTTCGGTGTTGCAGAACCAGATTTAATGTTGCAGGCTTTCTTGATTAATACAGGAGCAGGTGGTGTCTTTGTAACGAAGCTGAAGCTTCTGTCTGCGTATACTGTAATAACTACAGGGATGATAAGATCTCCCTGATCAGCGGTTCTTGCGTTGAACTGTTTTGTAAATTCAACGATGTTAACGCCATGCTGTCCAAGAGCAGGTCCAACTGGAGGAGCAGGTGTAGCCTTGCCAGCAGGAATCTGCAATTTGATATATCCTTCTACTTTCTTTGCCATTTGGAATTGCCTCCTTAATCCAATGTTTCAGGCATAATCTCATGCCTGCGCACAGATCCTGGTCTGTGCTTTAATTGTTAAGTTTTACATCTGCGAAACTTATTTCTACCGGCGTCT
>ENA-OYWX01000605-OYWX01000605.1-human-gut-metagenome-genome-assembly--contig:-NODE-605-length-14235-cov-5.281100_pt1 | contig 14235 bp, 18 predicted proteins | sample MGYA00244815_ERZ653406 | MGnify/ENA primary metagenome ERZ653406 (study PRJEB26926, sample SAMN06165037) | human gut metagenome | biome: ENVO:00009003; feature: ENVO:2100002; material: ENVO:00002003...
TGTCTCGTGGGCTCGGAGATGTGTATAAGAGACAGGGCCTGTAATTTATGGCTTCTATTTATATAGAAGAAATGGAGATAATTAAATGGTAAAAGCTTATATACTTGACACAAATATACTTCTTGACAGTCCTAGAGCTATATTTGGATTTGACGATAACACTGTAATCATTACAGGAACAACACTTCAGGAACTTGATTCAAAAAAGACAGCTCCCGGGGAATTAGGATTTAATGCAAGAGAAACATGCAGAATTATAGAAAAACTCAGACTCAAAGGGGATCTTACCGCAGGAGTGCCAATGGATAATGCAGGTGTGTTTAAAGTAATTCTTAATGCAGGACAGTGGCATATGCCAAGTGGTTACAGTGGAGACAAGCCTGATAATCAGATAATCAATACAGTTCTTGATATAAAAAAGAATCAGGGACATATGTTTAATCAGGTAATACTTGTTACCAATGACACATCAATGAGAATTAATGCTTCAGTATGTGCAGCAGCATGTGGTTTTTCGGATTTTGTTGAGTCATACAGAAACGATCATGTTTCAAGCGCTGAGATGTATACAGGTAAAAGAGAACTTCATGTTTCAAAAGAGGCAATTGACTATATATATAAGAATAAAATGCTTCCACCAGAGGCTATTTTCAGGGGAGACATTCTGGAACCTGTAGAAAATGAATTTTTCATACTGCAGAGTGACCAGTCATCAGCACTTGCTGTGTACAGAAATCATGAATTAAAGCTGATTGACACAAAAACACTGCATCCATGTCATATACAGCCTAAAAATGCAAGCCAGACATTTGCACTCTGGGCGCTCATGCAGCCAGTTGAGGAAATTCCATTTGTTATTTTAAAAGGACCGGCAGGAACAGCAAAGACATTTCTTTCTCTTGCAGCAGGAATAGATCAGGCATATGATGTAGGAGCTCACAAAGCATATGACAGTGTGCTTATTTCAAGGAACAATGTTATGGCGGACGCAGATTTTGGTTATCTTCCGGGTGAGCTTGAAGATAAGATGAACCCACTGCTGGCACCATTCTTTGATAATCTTGAATCACTGCTTCGAGGAAAATCAGGCGAGGATAGAAAAAATATTTCAATTCAGATAGAAGATATGATGAAATCAGGTGTTATTGAAATATGTGCGCTTGCTTACATGAGAGGACGTTCAATTACCAATAAGTTTCTTATTGTTGATGAAACGCAGAATGCAACAAGAAGCCAGATAAGAGATATTATTACGCGTGCAGGTGCAGGTTGCAAGATCGTTATCTGCGGAGATCCTGAACAGATTGATGCTCATAATCTTGATAAGCTAAATAACGGACTGGTATTTGCGTCAGAAAAGATGAAAGGTTCACCTGTCTGCGCACAGATTTCGTTTACAGAAGAAGAGTCAGTAAGAAGCGAACTTGCAAAAGAAGCAATAAAGAGACTTACGCTTTAGAATATATGCCCGGCAAAAAAAATATTGTCGGGCAATTTTCATCTGTTTAAACATCAAACTCCATATTTATTATAGTCATATCAACAAAAAAGGAGGAATTTTTATGACACTAAGTAACGTAAGGGTTGTTCAGAATGATAATCGTATAATGATTATCATAGACAATCCATCTCAAAAAGACGTGGATGCTGTACAGGAGGCTTTTGGCGCAGAGTCAGCGATAAAAAGACTTGCAGGACTTAAGACACCAACAGAAGCAGAACCACAGATACCGGCGCCTGCACAGGAAGTACAACCACAGTCAGCACAACAGGATGTTCTACAGCAGAATGTTCAGAACGCTCCACAACAGACTGTTGCCCAGAGTACACCTGAACCAGCAACAAGAACGCCTGAAATGTCAGCAAAAGAATTACTTGCAGATAGAACAGCCCAGTCAGCTCTTGGACTCAGAGAAGTTCTGTGGAGACTAGGAACCTGCCTGTACCCAAATACAGCCAGAGAGCCATTCGATGCATGGTTTGACAGAACCAGCAAAGAAGACCATGCTGCAAAATATCAGGAATTTGCGACAAAAATAATGGCTGCGTAAACAAAAGAAAACAGAATCTGATTTTTCAGGTTCTGTTTTTATGGTTAATGATTGACAAATGAGTATTTTATTACCGCTTACAATATCTTGGTACTTTCATGATATTGAACGATAATTTATTACCGTTCATTTATCAAAATCCATATATATCATGTAAATATTTTTCCACAAGACATGTGGAATACAAACGACAGGAGAAAGAATAATGGAAACAAGTATTTTTGCAACAAAGTCCGAAATCAGGGAACATAAAAATCCTTCATTTGGCAATGTTCATATAATTGGACTTGATATGGGTTACTCGGGAGTTAAATGTTTCCACGAAAATGGAAACTTTGTATTTCCTAATTACTGTCAGAAGATAGAAGGTGAAATCTTTGGCGACTTATCACGAAATGACTTAATATATGAAGATTTAAAGTCAGGAGACAGATACTATGTAGGAGCTCTGGCAATCAAGTCATTATCGGAAGATAGCACTGTAGCTGAAGATAAGATTTTGGGAAGAAACCATTACGGCCATATGGATTTTCTGATAAAGTTTCGTACAGCATTAGGTCTTGCCAGATGGGATATTCCTGAAGATGAGCCTTTGTTTATTCAGACAGGACTTCCGCCAGCATACATTAAGACAGATGAAATGCTGCTCAGAAATGCAATTCAGCAGAGTCATGATTTTGCACTTATATCATGTGGGAAAAGAAAAGAGTTTCACATTGACATAACAGCAGAAGATGTTGACGTTATGTATCAGCCAATGGGTACATTCTATTCTGTAACAACAGACCAGTTTGGAAATCTGACAAATGACCTCAAAACGTTCAGGAATTCAGACCTGCTTGTCTTTGATTGTGGATTCAAAACACTTGATAAGTTTGTTATTCAGAATAAGAAGCTTGAGGAAAAAGATACTGATGAAAATCTTGGCATGAAGCGTATTCTTGAAGAAACAAGAAACAGCATGCAGGAGGATTTAAAGAAAAAGGGCTATTCAGTTTCAGTGTCACTTCCGGCAATGCAGCAGTGTCTCAAAAATGGCGTGGTAAGAATTAATGACCGCATTAACTTTACCGTAAAAGAATTCCCTATAGAGGAATATTTAAAGAAAGCAAATGAACTTATCTGTAAAGAAGCTTTTGACAGCATTAAAGATTATGTGTTCAGCATTAAATACCTTATTATGACAGGCGGCACAGGCAGTGCATGGTATGGTTATTTTAAGGATAAGCTTAAAGGAATCCATACATTAAAAGTGATTTCTGGAGATTATAACTCTAATCTGCCGGCTTTTTATGCAAATGCCAGAGGTTATTATATGTATCGCCTTACACAGTTCAAAGTAAAAAGATAGAAAGGTGCGGTGATAGGTATATATGAAAAAGATGTCAGTACCGTTTTATCTGTACAGGCAGCATGACATGGATCTTATTAATATATACAGGCGTGATGGTTTTAAATTTCAAAAAGAAGTTAAAAAGGCCATTGTTGAATATGCAAATGGAAGAATATATCAGCTTACAATTCCTGATAACCTTCCTATTAAAAGTGGATACATAGCAAAGTCAATTCCAATGCATTTAACATTAAATCCGAATAATGAAGAAGAACTGAAAGCTGTCAATATGCTGATGAATACAAGAAAAGGATTCAGATGCCAGCTTATTAAGGCAATATTCAGGATAAGTCTTCAGACGCTGCCCCTTAGTTCTTTTAATAAGGGCAGTAGCGACGGATTTGTTTTTAAAAGACCTGATATAGACGAAGTTATGCAGGAAAGTTTGGCAGAACAGACAAAAACGAAGAAAAATTCAGTTTCAGTTGATATTCCAGAACAGATTCCGGTTCCAAAACCGCAGTCTGTAAAGAAAGATACGATAAATACTAATTCAGATAAAGCTGAAGAGAGTAAGGCTCCTATCGTAGACGAATATAATGCACAGCCTGATGATCAGGATGAACTGGCAGCAATATTCGGACAGATGGATTCACTGACTCACTAAGTTTTACAAGAAAGGTGTATTTATTAAAATGGAAAATTTTACAACAGATGAGGAATTACTCAAGGATGAAAATTATTCAGCAAATGCAGAAGACATTGCTGACGAAGATGCATTAGAAGAAACATCTGAAGAGGAATCAGAAGAAAATAACAGCAATGGAGACATAAGAACAGCAATTCTTATGATGAATGAGCTTAAAACACATTGCGAAAAGAAAAAGATACCAATGTTCAGTACTATTGCGGATGTTGATGAAGAAAAACATACAGCTAAATACATAACAAGAACACTTACTCCGTTTATGGCAAGGAAAAATATTGTTAACGATAAAATCACAAAATTCAATGCAGGTGTGAATGGTGAATTCTATTTAAAGGTGACTGCACCGGGTAATTCACAGATAGCAGATCTGGCAGATACTTTTACAGAAGAAAATTTGTAAAAATATTTTGCAAAATCTTTGGACAAAAGTTGAAAACGGAATATTATATATGTGTCGGGCACAATAAAATATATTGATGCAGACTTTTGGGGTTAAGATTTTTCGTAAAAGTCAAAGACTGGTATACGTAATGGCAGCATGCAGACTCATAACCTGCAAATCTGGGTTCAAATCCCAGTGCCAGTCATAAACTTTAAAAATATTCAATTTAGCTTGGACAGATTTAAAGTTTGGAATATTATATATGTGTAAAGCAAAACTTTGTTTTATTCATAAACTTTTTTGCAGGGTATTATGAGCAAAGTTACCTTGCAAATACACCTCCTTTATATGAAGATAGTGGCAGCCGGGGCGAAATGGCTGCCGCATTTTTTTTACAAAAATTTGTGTCAATATCTGGACAAAATTGAAAAATGGAATACTATATATAGTGTAAGGATCAATTGTAGTCATAAATCCCTTACACTTCCCGATCTTAAGATGTCTGCTAGGGCAGACGCGGGAACCTCCTTTATTATTATATAAGCGGCAGCCTGATCGGATTTGAGGCTGTCGTATTTTTTTTGATATTTTTTCATATTTTTTGGACAAAAATTGAATTGTAAATATTATATAGGTGTCAGATTTAACAATTTACCATAGGAAGATTGACTATACTTCCTTATCAAAAGATAGAAATTTACCGTTAATGTGGTCACAGGGCTGCTTGGTAATAGAAGTTCTTACTCAAACAGACTTATACTTGTAAGCCAAAGTCTGAAAATGATGCACGTTTACAAGCTAAACTTGACAGCAAGAACCTCATAGACTTGTTTGTGAAAATGGTCAGATAGATGAATTGTTTTTCAGGTGGACAAGCTGACACGATCTGTCTGCCAATTAAAATGTCTCCCGATGCAGATGTGCGGGAAAAATGGTAGACAGGCAGTTAATGCAAACCGCAGCTTTAACAAAAAGAAATGCTTACAGTTCAATAATATAAGGTAACAATTTTAGAATATAATACACAAAAACTTACAGTTAAGCCGTGAAATATTGTGCAAGGGCACAATATTAGGGTCGAAACTGTAAGCGGAATGTCTACTAAGGTAGATAAAGTATATTATGCATACATTTTTAAGTCGAAACTGTAAGCGAAATGTCTACTAAGGTAGATCAGTATAACAAATAATTTCATGCTGAGGCTGTAAATAAAATGCCTACTGGTGTAGGTTCGTGCCAATCGCCACTATATAAGCTCATTCAGTGATACCGGAGATTGAAACTGCAAACGAAATGTTTACTGAAGTAAATGGGTAAATATATAAATTGCGCAGATGGATAAATGAAAAATAAGTAAGGAGAAAAATCTATGAACATAAATCTTGTATCCCTGTGGGATGAGATTAAAGATAAAAAAATAGTAGTATATGATTTGGAAACAACCGGGTTTAAATCAAAGAATACCAGAATACTGTCGTTTTCAGCAATCAGATATCAGGTAAGCGAGCATGGCATGGATGAGATTGACAGGTGTGATATGTTTTTGAATCCGATGATGACTATTCCTGCGTATATCACTGCTGTTAATCATATTACAAATGAAAAAGTTGCTGACTGTCCAACGGAATATGAAGCTGGTGCCGAGATATTGAGTTATCTTAATTCGGCAGACTTTGTTTCGGGTTATAATAACGCGAATTTCGATAATGGACTTGTAAACGAAATGGCAAGACGAATTGGCTTTGGCAAGTGGATTCCAAAGAATGAAATTGATGTCATGATACTTGCAAAGGCAGTTCTTACAAAGCAGGATGTGCCAGACTTCAAACTGGGCACGCTGGCAGAATATTTTCATGCAGATGTTGGACTGGAATTCCATAACAGTATTGATGATGTAATTGCAACATCAAGGGTTTTATGGGGACTTGTTAACAAATGCAGGACTGATGAGCATGATGAGGGCTCTGTCGTCAATGCGTCGCTTGAAACAGATAATACAGAAGCTTCTGATGAAGATATTTATTCGCAGCATGTAGCAGTGCTTCCTGTTAATGATAACAGTAATTCTGTTTCTGAACAGGTTAAGGCTGCAGTTGTTGATGAAAGAAAGCCGGTAATGCTTGATCCGTCAAAGTGGAAAACTTTCAGCAATGAAGATTTAACTGATGCGCCTGTGGAAACAAAAAGTAAAGTAAAAAATGATCCGCTTACGGCAGTACTGTGGGAAAAGAATGGCTACAAAAGACTTTATATCAATAATTCCCTTAATCATCCGGTTTATTATGATGTAAAACTGCGCAGGTGGCAGTATAATTTTGATGAAGATGAACGCATGATAAGCAGAATAGATGACGAGTATGATGTTGACGAACTTGTCAGAAGAAGAAAATACAGCTTCACCGCGTAAGGAGAGTATGATATGGCAAAGAAACAGGCGGTTTCGGAAGAGGAGAACAGACAATATATTCCGGAACCGGATAAGAGAGATTTGTTCACGGAAAGAATGAACAAAAAGGGATACAAAGTAGATAACAGCAGCGGAACGCCTATAGTAAAATGCAGTTCCCGCGAAGAAATGGAAAATATCAAAAAGGACTTGGGAGATATGCCATTTAGTTTTGGTTTCAGGTTCCCAGAATAATTATTATGCAGGTTAAAATTAAAAAATCAACACTTTTAAAGCATGTCTTTCTTAAGGACATGTCAGTATCAATATCAACTTTGTCTCTGTTTTCTATTGGTTTTATATGTCTTGAGCGTGGAATAAGGAGCTTGATGGGATTTTATGATGACGGAGCACAGTTTATTATGTATTTTACAAGCGGACTTATGCTTACGCTTATGGGACTCATAGAAGTAACTATCATCGAGATTGATCTTAAAAATAGAGCAGAAGAAGCATATGAAAAGAAAAAGCGTATGCAGGAAAGAAAAGCCCGTGAAAGGAAAGCTACTAAGAAAGAACGTCGTGAGATGGCGGAGATTGATGCAGCAATAGAGCGGCAGAAACAGAAAAATGCCGGGTAAATGTTCGTTTCGTTTGGACAAATCCTTTTTTGTAAATATTATATATATAAGTAATTACAGGAAAGGAGATTATCATTATGTGCTACTATTTAATGTCTACTAAAGTAGATCAAAGGTGATTATGTCGCTCATTGGATAAAATAACAGGCAGGTATGAATTTATGGATACACAGAAAACAGTAAGAAAGTATTTATGGTATGATTTAATTGCAAATTTATGTTTTGGATTGGTTGGAATGATTAACAATTTAAATAATTCAATAAAAACAGATGCATTAAAGACTGTTGTCAGTACGGCTGGTCTCATTAATGTTATTATTTTTGTGATTTTTACCGTAAAAAGTCACGGACTTGTAAGCAAATATTATGACAGTGAACTTAACAGGATGGGTATATCTCTGCCAAGTGTCGGAGATAAGAATTTTCAAGAGCTTTTTGATAAGGCTCAGGAAAAGCTTGAATCTTGTTCTGTTGATGGACTTACTGACAAACTGTCCAGTGATTATATGAAATATAATCTGATATTCACAACTATGACAATGCTTTTTGTATTTTTTCAGATGATAATACAAAATATAAGATTTGAAATTTTGCTTGCATTTACAATAGTATTAGAATGCGGATTTATATTTAATATGATTTCAGAGTACAAGTTTTTGCAGAATATGAAAGAAGACAATAATAAAGAGCAGAAGAGTCCTCAAACGGACAAATAAGATAGAATTTACAGGTATAAATTTATGGATACGCAGAAAACAGTAAGAAAATATTTATGGTATGAATTAATTGCAAATTGGTGTTTCGGACTGGTTGCAATGATCAACAGTTTAAATGGTTTAATAAAAACAGATTCATTAAAAATGGTTGTTAGTATAGCTGGTTTCATTAATGCTATCATTTTTATAGTTTTTACTGCAAAAAGTCGCAGACTTGTAAGCAAATATTATGACAATGAACTTAACAAAATGGGTATATCTATGCCAAAAGTTGGAGATAAGAATTTTCAAGAACTTTTGGATAAGGCTCAGGAAAAGCTTAAAACCTGTTCTGTTGATAAATTTGCTGACAAGATGTCTGATGATTACATGCGATATGATCTGATATTCTCGATTATAACACTGCTTCTTATGTTTTTTCAGATAATAAAGCTGAATATAAGATTTGAAATTCTGTTTACACTTACAATAATATTGGAATTCGGGTTTATATTTAATACGACCTTAGAATACAAGTTTTTACAGAATACGAAAGGAGATGATAATAATGAAGAACAGAAAAGTTCTCAAGTGGACAAATAAGTACAGTGGAGAGACAGGATATGTCGGAACCGTTTCCAAGAAGAAAGGCTACTTTACAAATGAGCCGGATGTTCTCAGAGCAAAGAGATATATAACAGATAAGGCTGTTAACAACGACTTGGAAACACTGAAATCGTTTGGTGAGTTTGAAAATAATGATTTTGCTGCCGAAGAGTTTATGCTTTAAGTGATGTGAGACGTATGATTTGTATCATGCGTCATTTTTTTTGTATGTATTTGCTGACAAAAATCCATCTTTATCTTGTAGCTAATCAAATCATATTTAATAAAGGAGGAAAAAATATGGAGAAATATGATGAAAACTATAAGGCTGACTGGATCATTACAGTTGCATCGTCAGAGGCTAATGGAACTGCTGTCTACAATTTGCATGGAAGTATTGATGATGTAAAACAGACTCTTGTTGCGTTTGCAACATCAGATCGTAAAAACGACGAACACTGTTACGAATATGGCTGTGTGTCTATTGACGATGTCATTGATTCGAGCGATGGATGCGGCTGGCTTTTTTCTGCTTATAGCACATATGATAATTATCATATTGACTATCAGGCCATCAGGGTGGATCATATCCAGCCAATAAGAAGATAGGAGAGTACATTATGAGATATTTATATCATCTAACGAAACCTGAATATCTTGACCAGATTTTGTCAGAGGGGATCAAACCAATCATAGGCGACAACTCAAAGTTTGTTGGCGATATGGTGCCTGCCAGTCATATGTCCGAAAGAAAGTATCTGCCATACTGGAATCTGTTATTGGATAGGCCCGGTGTTTTGCTGAAGATTAATACATCATATCTTTATGAAAGTGAAATTCTGGAAAGGGATTATCATTTTTACAAAGAAAAGATGTATAGCGAGTTAATTCCAAAAGAAGCTATCTCAGTAGCAAATGGGATTAACCTGTCTCTGGGAAATATTGATGTAACCCGTCGGCAGGAATTTAAGCTGTCAATAATAAACAGTGTCAGCAGGATTTGCGAACTTATTGCAAGGTTGGCATCGGATCCGAAAAACGAGTATTATCTGGAAGGCTATGAGGATGCAAAAATCTGTGCTACAACAACCAAAAGGATACTGTCTCTTGCTGATTTTACAGAAATCACGCCTAAGAAATTGCAAAATGAGTTGGTTTATTTAGCCGAAAATTGTGGAGCTTATACGCTCTGTGATGTGGATTATGCTAATTTTGATGGTAATGCGCGTCTGTATGAACATCTTCATCGAAAACCTTATGCTACAGAAGACACTAAATGGCTGTACAGCTGGCTTATGTCTAATTATTCCAGTATTTTGGACACTGATACTGGAGGCTGGGGCTGCTAAACAAAAATGGGTGGAAGAATTATTCTTTCACCTGTTTTTTTTGCAATAAAATCCACCTTTATCTTGTAATTAAATAAATCATATTTATAAAAGGAGAAATTGACTATGATTTTATCGAACTTATGGATGACACTTCAAAAGGTTGAGGCTGCAGGACACGGCGACTACATTGTAAATTTTGCAGGTAATCTTTGTTTTATGGAAAGAAAGCTTGCAGTAATTGAGGAAAATCTGTTCAACACAAAAGCAGTTGGCATAAAAACGGGAACAGAGTTTGGCGACACCGTTTCGGTTTTTTGCAGTAGGATTGAGGCTTTTGTCAAGCTCCATCCGTCAGCAGCAGATTTGCATGTAATGACTGTAAACGGCGTTGAGTGTAATAGTATTGCTTACATTTCTGTCTGCGAAAATCATGTGGGCCTAATGACTTTTGCTGATATTGATTCGGACGAATATATTGAGTCTCTCATCAAAAACAGCGAAATTCCATGGCACAAGAAGCTCTTTGCTGACGGAATTTCTGTTCATGAAGTTATGTCTACGCCAAAGAGATATATGCTGGAATATTCGTATTATGTGAGCATTCTTGACGAGATTGCTTCAGCGGAGTTTCTTATTGGCGGCGATGCTGCGAGAAAACAGACGTTTAGAGAAGCAATAAAAAGCTTGTAAAACTGGAAAGACTGGCATTTTTGTCAGTCTTTTTTTTTGGACAAAAATCAATTTGTAAATATTATATATGTAGGAATATAAGAAATGGAGGTTCTGTTATGAGTACGCTTGATAAATTCAAAAATCACAAAACAGCATATTTGTTAACAAGAAATGGACTTATACCTGAATACGAGAATATTAGTGAGGTTGATATCATATCCGTTGGCCGCAAATATGTAATAATCACAAATAATGTAAAATTTGCTGAGTCTGGGTATGAAAGAAACTGTTTAATTGAGCAGGTCAATTGTGGTTGGCCGAGGTATCTTTTTACAGTAAAACGGGATGCTTTGGATTATGTAGAGAAGAGACAGATTGTAGCATGGCTTGCAAAATCCAAAAATCTTTTTGGTGACATGTCGATTGAAAGTCTTAGACGTGTTAAGAGTATAATTGAGGGCGATTTGAAAACAGAAAAGAAAGAGGAAACAAGGACAGAAAACCAAGACTTTTGGGGTATGTATCACAGGGGTGATATAGTTTTTCCGTCTGCCGTGCAGCGATATTTCAGGGCTACAAAACAGGCTGCTATAGAAATGTGTGAAAAACAAATGCATGACGGAAAATGCGTGGAAGTGTATTTTGTCAAGTGTCCAAAATGTCAGAAGCTCGGCAGAAGGTATTATAACAGAGAAGATATTCCTGACAATTATACATGTGAGAACGGCTGCGAGGAACGCGAGGATATTCCTGTTTCTGATGACATGATTGTTAAATATTATGAGTGGCAGCAATAAGAGAGATAAAGATGATTACAAAAAATATAGTGTTCCGAAAGCCTACCGCTTCAGCCGTGGGGTGAAAGAACGCAGATTTTTATCTTATATGGAAAGGCATTCGTAAAGTTCAAATCTATCATACTCTTTATATATGAAATGAGGTGTCAGATGCATACAGTACAGTTAATCTTAAGGCCAACTGAATATGAGAAAGTTGTCATCAATAAGCGTTTTCATGCAGTATCGCATATTCATAACGTATGTGTAAAACATGCGAAGAAACTGCTTATGCAGCTTGACCACGATAATGAGTACCAGTCATGGCACAGGGAATATTGTGCGCTTTCAAAACAGAAGGACTTGTCAAAGGTAGACCGTACACGCAAACTTGAACTGTCAAAACAAATATCGACCCGCCGTCAGGAAATCGGTCTTTCAAAATGGGCACTCCAGTCATACATAAAAGTCTGTGGTAAAAGATACAGCAAGCTTATTTCATCGCAGCAGGTACAGGCGGAAGCCGCAAATGTATGGGCTGGTGTTGAAAAATGCTTATTCAGTAAGGGAAAAGATATTCATTTCAAAGAATTTATGGACTTTGATACTATTGGTGGAAAGTCAAACTTAAATGGTGCAAAGTTTAATACTGATACAATGATTGTTTCTTGGCTTGGCCTTGAGCTTAAATGCTATCTACCAAAGAAAGCATCGGACAGGGATTATATCCTTGAAGCGCTTGACCATAAAATATCCTACTGCACTATAAAGAGAATGATGTTTTCAAATGGTTGGAGGTATTATCTTGTAATCACACTTGACGGGGGTGCTCCTCGCCGGGAACGTAAAATGAAAACAGGCGTCATGGGCATAGACCCCGGGGTTTCAACAATGGCTGCGGTGTCAGACACAGCCTGTGTCCTTGAAGAACTGGCACCTGATGCGGATGTTTACGAAAAACAGATACACAAGCTTGAACAGCATATGGATATATCAAAGCGTATCAGCAATCCAGACAACTTCAATTCTGATGGAACTGTCAAAAAGCGTAAGGACTGCAAGCCGTGGGTGTTTTCAAACAGTTACAAAGCAACCCGTAGGAAGCGTAAAACACTCTACAGAAAGAAAAGTGCCTATATACTGCATTCGCACAGGAATTTATGCAACAGGCTGCTTGAAAATGCTGACTCATTCATAGTTGAAAAGATGGACTACGCGGCACTGGCAAAGCGCTCCTCCAAAACAGAGCGTCGGAACAAGCCGACAGGCGTCATCCAGAAAGACGGCACTGTGAAGACTGTCAATAAATTCAAGCGTAAAAAGCGTTTTGACAGGTCCATAAACCGCAGGTCGCCGTCACGGTTTTTAAGTGAATTAAAACGCAAGGCTGAAAGCTCCGGCGGCGTTTATGCAGAAGTCAACACTCAGACATTTAAGGCAAGCCAGTACAATCATGTGACAGATGAATGTGTAAAAGTACCTCTCTCACAGAGATTTAAGCTTATAGAAAATGACAGCGTACAGCGTGACCTGTATTCAGCATTCCTTATAAAGAATGCAGACAGTACCTTTGAGCATCCCGACAGGGATAAATGCATATATGAATTTGAAAGCTTTGTAGCAGTTCATAATGAAACAATCAACTATATGAAAGGGTCAAAAATATCAATGAAACAGTGTTTTGGTTTTTAACAACAAAAAATCAGCTGCATAACAGCTAAATTTTAAATAAAAAGGGGTCCGGCATCACTCCCTCGTCCCTAAGAAAGTAATACACTTCGTATGAAATCATTGGTCGTAAATCCTGAATACCGGCAGCTATATCCCTGTCTACATGGCAGGGTGATCCTGACAGGAATCTAAGGAATCCCATGGCTTTAGCCGTGGGAGGATGTCAAAGACGAAGGACGTCTTAATAAAAGAGAAAGCATATTGCATTGTATTGATGACAGTGGAAACACAATGGATGTGTATATTGATCCAAATAAAAGCTGTTGGTTTGATGAAAATGATAACAATATTTTAAGCACAGATGGTATTGTTTCAGAATTGCTTTTTAGTGATGACGGTGAAACCTCTGAAACTGGTGTCATAAAATATACTGTTAATGACAAAACAGCCTATATAGAAGAAATGAACGAAAGCGAGGATTAATTATGGCAGTAAAAAGTAATATCGCTGATTGCGATGAGAACTGTAAATATAAAGAAGTTTATCAAATATGTGAAGCTGCTTACAATAGTGCGTGGAATGAATTTAGTTTTCAGACAGGCATTTTAATGATGTTATCATCGTTTGTAATTGTTACAGGCTTTTTATACTTCAGCACAATTAGTAAATGTGATGTTGGAGCAGGCTTGATTTTGACAATAATAGCAGTGGTACTGGCTACGTTTGAAGTATATTTATCTGCAATTACTTTGTCGATGAGAATGAAATCAAAAAGACTTTTGAGAAAATATAGAATTAGTCTTTCAAATATTGCAGCCAATAAAGTTACGGAACATTTATACCGAATACAAGCAATTGAAGATGCTAAAAATGAGAATGATCCTGTTGCAAGAAAAATTAGACTGCATTGTATTGATGATAATGGAAATGAAGCAGATACTGTCTCTTATACACATCTGACGCTGCCGACGATCTTACACGT
>ENA-OYWX01000611-OYWX01000611.1-human-gut-metagenome-genome-assembly--contig:-NODE-611-length-14127-cov-5.899659_pt1 | contig 14127 bp, 9 predicted proteins | sample MGYA00244815_ERZ653406 | MGnify/ENA primary metagenome ERZ653406 (study PRJEB26926, sample SAMN06165037) | human gut metagenome | biome: ENVO:00009003; feature: ENVO:2100002; material: ENVO:00002003...
ATACGATATGACGGGGGATCGCTTAAAACTATTGAGAAAGACAATAGGTCTGACACAAGAGCAGTTAGCTCAACGATTAGGCATCGGAAAGGCCGCCCTTTCGATGATCGAAACGGGCAAGGCGGCGCTCTCGTCCCGGAACAAGAACATCCTGGTTCAAGAATTGAATGTCAATCCGGACTGGCTCGACGGCGGAGAAGGGGAAATGTTCAATGCCGAACCCGATCTGACCGCCTACATGCACCGCACGGACAACACGCTGCCGCTGCAAAGCGTCCCCCTCTACTCCATAGAAGGGACGGCGGGCCTGGTGCCGCTCTTCGCCGATCACGCGCAGACGCGGCCCGTCAATTTCATCCACATCCCCAACCTGCCCAAGTGCGACGGTGCCATCTATATCGTGGGCGACTCGATGTACCCGCTGCTCAAAAGCGGCGACATCGTACTTTACAAACAGCTCAAGGATATCGGCGACATCTTCTGGGGCGACATGTACCTGCTCTCGATCGACATCGACGGCGAAGAGTACATCACGGTCAAATACATCCAAAAATCCGAGCGGGAAGGGTACGTGAAACTCGTCAGTCAGAACCCCCATCACGCCGACAAAGAGGTGGCCGTGGACCGCATCCGGGCCCTCGCCCTGGTCAAGGCCAGTATCCGGATGAATTCGATCCGGTAGCACGAAATCGCGCGAGCCGTTACGGGCCGTACCCGAAACCGGATTTCGGTGCAGCGTTCCAAATGTTCCGGTTGCGATGCCCGCAGCCGGGATTTCTTCCTATTTATAATTACAAAAAGCACAAAAAAAGCAAAGTTTTAACCAAACAATATTTTTTTAATTACGATTTGTGAGTTTTATCCGGAATATATTTCCTATATTTGTGGCATTATATTATAATGTTTTCGACAAAGGAAGGCAGGGTCGAATCGATCGAAACCGTGCCGGCCACAGAAAACGACCCAATAAAGCAACCTTATTATATTACTAATTCACATACAGCAATGAATGAAAACAAGGTACAAGAGCTGCAAGATGTCGTGATCCGCTTTTCGGGCGACTCCGGTGACGGCATGCAGCTTACTGGCACGCTCTTTTCCGACACTTCAGCCTTGCTCGGCAACGGAATCTCGACATTCCCCGACTATCCCGCCGAAATCCGCGCCCCGCAAGGTACCGTAGCGGGTGTATCCGGATTCCAGGTGCACTTCGGAGCCAAAAGACAGCTCAACCCGGGCGACTTCTGCGACGTACTGATCGCAATGAACCCTGCGGCACTGAAGGCGAACCGCAAATGGCTCAAGCCGGGTGCAACGGTAATCCTCGACGAGGACTCCATTACCGAAGAGCACCTTCGGAAAGCGGGTTTCGCAACGCTCGACCCGATCCGGGAGCTGAACCTGGAAGATTTCAACGTAGTCGTTCCGAACATTACGGAGATGACCAAGGCGGCTTTGGCGGATTCCGGTCTGGACAACAAAGCGATGGTCAAGTGCAAAAACATGTTCGCACTGGGTATCTGCTTCTACCTCTACAACCGTCCAGAGGATCATGCGAAACACTACCTCGATTCAAAATTTGCGAAGAAAAATCCGGCTATAGCCGAAGCCAACAAACGCGCTATCGACGCCGGTTACAACTATGCCGCCAACACGCATCAGTTCGCCAATACATATACCGTCGCATCGGGCCAGATGGAGAAAGGCACTTACCGGTCGATCAGCGGTAACGTCGCAACGGCATGGGGTCTTTGCGCCGCATCCGAGAAGAGCGGTCTGCCCCTCTTCTGCGGTTCGTACCCCATCACTCCGGCTACCGTCATTCTCGAGGAACTCGCCAAACGTAAGGACCTCGGTGTGAAAACCGTACAGGCCGAAGACGAAATCGCGGGTATCTGTACGGCCATCGGTGCTTCGTTCGCCGGTAACTTCGCCGTGACGACCACGTCGGGTCCCGGTCTTTCGCTCAAGAGCGAGGCATTGGGTCTGGCCGTGATGACCGAGCTTCCGCTGGTAGTCGTGGACGTACAGCGCGGCGGCCCCTCGACGGGTCTTCCGACCAAGACCGAGCAGAGCGACCTTCAGCAGGCCCTCTACGGCCGCAACGGAGAAAGCCCGGTAGCGGTCATCGCCGCCTCGATGCCGAGCGACTGCTTCCACTACGCATTCGAGGCCGGTCGTATCGCCATGGAGCACATGACGCCGGTAGTGCTTCTCTCGGACGGATTCATCGCCAACGGTTCCGAACCGTGGAAGATCCCTTCGATGAAGGATTACCCGACCATCAACCCGCCGATCATCGACAAAACCGAGGACGGAGGCCCTTTCATGCCCTACGCCCGCAACGAGAAGCTGGCACGCAGTTGGGCATTCCCCGGCAAAGCAGGTCTGGAGCACCGTGTAGGCGGACTGGAGAAAGACAAGCTGAAAGGCAGTATCTCGATCGACCCACAGAATCACCAGGAAATGACGAACCTGCGTGCCGCGAAAATCGCCAAGATCGCCGACTACATCCCGCACCAGACGGTTTACGGCGACCCGGAAGGCGATCTGCTCGTAGTAGGTTGGGGCGGTACACGCGGACACCTGCAGAATGCCGTCGATAAAATGCGTGCCGAAGGCAAGAAAGTTTCGCTCTGCCACTTCAACTACATCAACCCGCTGCCGCACGGCGTCGCCGACATCTTCAAGCGCTTCAAGAAGATCGTGGTTTGCGAGCTCAACGAAGGACAGTTCGCCAACTACCTGCGCGGCAAATTGCAGCAATTCGACTACGAACAGTACAACAAGTGCGAAGGCCAGCCGTTCACGGTGACCGAGCTCACGAACAAGTTTCACTCTTTACTGAAATAAAGCCATGGCAGATTACAAATATACTCCGGCAGACTTCAAAAGCGACCAGGAAGTAAGATGGTGTCCCGGCTGCGGTGACCACGCAATTCTGAATGCCGTACAGCGGGCCCTGCCCGAAATTGCCGACCAGACCGATACGCCGCACAACCTCTTCACGTTCATCTCGGGCATCGGCTGCTCGTCGCGCTTCATTTACTATATGAAGACCTTCGGCTTCCACTCCGTACACGGACGCGCCAATGCCATCGCTACGGGTGTGAAGACTGCGAATCCGCGTCTGAACGTTTGGGTTACCTCGGGCGACGGCGACTCGCTGGCCATCGGCGGCAACCACTTCATCCACGCGATCCGCCGCAACATCAACCTCAACGCGATCCTGTTCAACAACGAGATCTACGGTCTGACCAAAGGTCAGTACTCGCCGACCTCGAAGCTGGGCAAAATCACCAAGACCTCGCCCTACGGTACGGTCGAAAAGCCGTTCAACCCCGGCGAACTGGTGATCGGCGCGAAAGGCACCTTCTTCGCCCGTTCGATCGACATGGAGGTGAATCTGACCAAAGAGTGTCTGATCGCAGCGGCGAAACATCAGGGTATGTCGGTCACCGAAGTTCTGCAAAACTGCGTGATCTTCAACGACAAGACCCATGCGGCTTTCGCCGGAGACAAGGCTACCCGCCAGGAGCACACCATCACGCTGCGCCACGGCGAGAAGATGCTCTTCGGCGCCAACAACGAAAAAGGTCTGGTGTTCGAGGATATGCGCCTGAAAGTCGTAACGGTCGGACAGGACGGCTATACGCTGGACAAGATCCTGACGCACGACGCCCACACCAAAGACACGACGCTGCACTCGATGCTGGCCGCAATGAAATATCCCGACTATCCGGTCGCACTCGGTGTAATCCGTTCGGTCGAGGACGAAATCGTTTACGATCAGGCCGTTGAAAAGCAGGTGGAAGAGGTGAAAGCCCAGAGCAAGATCCACTGCGTGGACGACCTGCTCCACTCGGGCGCTACTTGGGAGATCTAATCTTCAAGATATATTCGAAACAAAAAAGCTGTCGAAAACGACAGCTTTTTTGTTTCGATAACAGAGAGAACCGATCTGCAGGAAATATCTCAAAGTTTCAGCACTTCATCGACTCCCATATCCTTATAGGTGGACTCCAGCTCCTCGCCCCGGTCTGAAATAACCAAGAGCTTGTCACCGACCTTCAGTTCGGTATTGCCCTGTGGAACGAAATAATCTCCGTCACGATAGACCATCATCACCAGCGTATTCTCCGGCAGGTTGATCTCCTTGAGCGTAGCGCCCCCCTGAAGCATCGATTCATTGACAAGGACCTCGGTAAATATCGACGGAATATCTTCGTGGACATCGACCCCGAAGGCAGGACTCTTTTCGGCATACCCAAGCCCGAGCAGATTCGCCATCCAACTTACGGTCGTACCCTGCACCAGCAGCGAAAGAATCGTCACCAGAAAAACCACATTGAACAACAACCGCGCTCCCTCCGTACCGGCCAGCAAAGGATAGGTCGCAAAAATAATTGGCACAGCACCGCGCAGACCGACCCAGGAAACATAAAGACGGGCTTTGGTCGTAAACTTGCGGAAAGGAGCCATACAGGCGAACACCGTGACGGGACGCGCAATGAACATCATGAAGGCTCCTACCAGACAGCCCAGCATCAGCACGTCGGGCTGCAAGAGTTCGTCGAGGTTGACGAGAAGACCCAGCGTAAGAAACATCACGATCTGTACCAGCCAGGTGAAGCCGTCGAAGAAGATCGTCAGCGAACGTTTCTGCGTCAACTGGTTATTACCCAACACCAATCCTGCCAGGTAAACAGCCAAGTATCCGTTCCCGCCAATCAGGTCGGTAAACGAGAAGGTAAAGAAAACGAAAGCGAGCAAAAGCACCGGATAGAGCGAATGATTGCTCAAATTGATCCGATTGATTGTCCATACACCGATCCGGCCGATAGCGTAGCCCATCAGACCGCCGAGCACCATCTGAATGACGAACTTTACGATACTCATCGGTACGCTCACGGCTTCTGCGCCGCCGGACAATACGCCGATCAGCACAATGGTCAGCACGTACGCCATCGGGTCGTTCGAACCGCTCTCCAGCTCCAGCAGAGGGCGCAGGTTCTCGTTCAACCCCTGTTTCTTGCTTCGCAGGATGGAGAAAACCGAAGCCGAATCCGTCGAAGACATCGTCGCGGCCAGCAGCAGCGCCGCAGGAAACGATACGGCCAGCCCGACCCATGGGGCAATGAGCGTGACGAAACCCGCTACGATCACCGCCGTCATGACGACTCCGGCGGTCGCCAGTACGATACCCGGTCCGATCACCGGTCGTATTTCCGAAAACTTGGTATCCATACCGCCCGTGAAAAGGATGATACAAAGAGCGATCATACCTACGAACTGGGTCGCTTCGACGGAATGGAACGAAATGAAATTGATGCCGAACAGCATACCGACCCCCAGAAAAAAGAGCAAGGCCGGGGCGCCGAAACGATAGGCCGCCTTGCCGGCCATTACAGCGACGAAAAGAAGCAAGGCTCCGATCAACAGAATGTTTTCGGTCGTAATGATATTATGCATAGGAAATCCTTATATAAATTTACAAAAAATGCCTGTCGCGTACAATCGCTGACAGGCACCGCACCCTATTGAGGAATGAATAGGTAAGTAATCGTTCCCGACTGTCGGGCAGGCGCCGAATCATCGATATTGAAAAGCGAGTTACGTGCAGCTTCCAGCGCAGCCTCCCGCATACAGTCATCGCCTCCGGAGGCCACTTTTGCAGCAACGACCTCTCCCGAAGGATTGACCGTAATACCGACGACCACTTCGCCGCCTCCCTCGCACTGATAGGCCGGCACCTCCAGATAACGGCGCGTCCGCACGGGATCGGTCAGCGAAAAGGAAACCGTGACCCGTCCCCTGGCCCGACTGTCCTGTGTCCGATCGTCCTTGCCGCTGCGCCCCATACGCTCCCGAATCGCACGCTCCTCGGCCAATCCCTGCTCGTAAGCGTCCCGGTTGGCCTGCATCCGTTCGCCGACCGCTTCGGCGGATTCTTTCAGCGACGAGGACATCGAGCCACGGTCGTCACGCGACCGCTCCTCGAGCGCATTCTCGTTGGAATACTGGTTGCGCACATCCCGCCAATCGCCGCCTTCCTGCGCCTGTTGGCGAGCCCGTACCTCCTGTTCAAGACGCATCTTCTCCGCCTCGAGCTCCGCTAAAGTTTTCGTATCAATGATTATGCCTTGCACGGAAGGTTTGGCCCCCACGACGATTTTTCCCACCATAAAGGCGATCGCAAGCACCAAATAGGCAATCAACGTGACACACAATCCGATCCGATGGTCGTAAGCCCATTCTCCCGCATCGTTTTTTTTCTGCTCGAAGGGAAGCTGCAATTTCGGAGGACGAGGAGTTCTGTCGGGTGATGCCACGGAATTTCGGTTTATCAATAATTTAGGCAAAAATACGATTTTTGAATAATATTTCCTATATTTGCGCGCAAATAATGCGATAAACATTTCCGAAAATGACGGTCGGCCCCACACACGTCGGGACCCGGCAGTCAGCGGGAATGTATGTTGCGATTTGAATAAATTCAGATTATGGCTGCCAAACAACAAACCCTCAAAGCCCCGATCTCGTTTTCAGGTACAGGCCTCCACACCGGCGTCAAAGTGACGATGACGGTACATCCCGCCCCGGAGAACAGCGGCATCGTTTTCCGCCGCATCGACCTGGAAGGCAAACCCGAAATTCCGGCCCTATGCGACTATGTCACGGATACCTCGCGGGGCACGACCATCGAAAAGGATGGCGCACGCGTTGCGACCATCGAACATATCATGTCGGCCCTCTGGACCCTGGGCGTGGACAACGCCACGATCGATGTCGATGCCGGTGAAACTCCGATCATGGACGGTTCGGCCAAAGAATATGCGAAAACGATCGTCGAAACCGGCCTGCAACCTCAGGAAGCCGAACGCACCTACTACCACGTCACCGAAAAAATGGTCTATACGATTCCGGAAAAAGGCGTGGCCATCATCCTTTACCCCGACGACGAATTTTCCGTATCGCTGCACGTGGACTACAACTCCAAGGTGATCGGCAACCAGTATGCGACATTCGACCCCGAAGACGATTACGCCGCGAAGATCGCCCCCTGCCGCACCTTTGTCTTCCTGCACGATCTGGAACCTCTGATGAAGATGAACCTGATCAAGGGCGGCGACCTGGACAACGCGATCGTCGTCGTGGAGAATCCCGTCCCGGACGATCAGCTCGAACATCTCAAGAAAATTTTCAACAAACAGGATATCCGCATCACGGGCGGCTACCTGAACAACCTGGAGCTCCGTTTCAACAACGAATTGGCCCGCCACAAGCTCCTCGACCTGCTGGGCGACTTCGCCTTGCTGGGCAAACGCATCAAGGGCCGCGTATGGGCCACTCGTCCCGGCCATTTCGCCAACACGGAGTTTATGAAACAGGTAAAACGGACCATCCGCCGCGAAGGCGAAAAGCCCCGTTTCCAATACGACTGCCGCAAACCGCCCGTCTATGACATCAACGATATACGGCGGATGCTGCCCCACCGTCCGCCGTTCCTGCTGGTGGACCGCATCTTCTACATCGACGACACGACGGTAGCCGGCATCAAGAACGTCACGATGAACGAGCCATTCTTCGTGGGACATTTCCCCGAAGAGCCGGTCATGCCGGGTGTGCTGATCGTCGAAGCGATGGCGCAGTGTTGCGGTATGCTGGTATTACGCAGTATTCCTGATCCGGAGCACTACTCGACTTATTTCATGAAGATCGACGGCGTAAAATTCAAGCGCAAGGTGGTTCCGGGCGACACCCTTCATTTCGAAGTTCAACTGCTGGAGCCCATCCGACGAGGCGTAGCCGTAGTCGAAGGCAAGGCCTTCGTCGGCGAAACACTCGCCTGCGAAGCCACGATGATGGCCCAGATCGTTAAAAATAAAGAGTAACCGCACATGATAAGCAACCAGGCATACATCCATCCCGACGCGAAACTCGGAAAGAACGTAACGGTGGAGCCTTTCGCCTACATCGCCGGCGATGTGGTGATCGGCGACGACTGCTGGATCGGCCCCGGGGCCGTGATCCACGACGGAGCCCGCATCGGCAAAGGCTGCAAGATCCATACGGCCGCATCGATCGCCTGCACCCCGCAGGACCTGAAGTTCGTCGGTGAAAAAACGACGGCAGAAATCGGCGACTACAACGAAATCCGCGAATGCGTCACCATCAGCCGGGGCACCGCCTCCCGGGGCAAGACCGTCGTCGGCAGCCACAACCTGATTATGGCTTACGTGCATATCGCCCACGACGACGTGGTAGGCAGTCACTGCGTCATGGCCAACCGCGTATCGCTCGCCGGAGAGGTCGAAGTCGGCGATTGGGCCGTTATCGGCGGCCACGTAGCCGTACATCAGTGGACCCGCATCGGAGAGCATACGATGATTCAGGGCGGCGCGCTGGTGGGCAAGGACATTCCCCCCTTCATCACCGTCAGCAACAACGATCCGGTACGTTTCGCCTGCGTCAATCGCGTCGGTCTGAGCCGCCGCGGATTCACGCCGGAAACGATCTCACAAATTCACGACGCCTGCCGCATCCTCTTCCAAAGCGGCCTGAACTACCTGAACGGCTGTGAGGAGGTCGAAAAACAGATTCCGCAAAGTCCCGAACGCGACCGACTCATCCGGTTCATCCGCGAATCGCAGCGCGGCATTATCAAGCCCTACTCTCAGAGCAACGAAAAAGACGAATAATTTTTCGACACAAAGGTTTGAAAATAGGAAAACATTCGCTATATTTGTAGCGTAAACGGGTATAGAGAGGTAAGGGGACGAGCAAGTCCCCTTATTTCGTAGATATATTCACCGCTCCCGACCGGCGAATCATCCGCACGATTTTCTCGACCCGCATGCCCTCGCATGCCCATTCCGTCGGGAGAAACCGGCAGTTGCGGGCCATGCGGGTACCCGATTACAGCTCCTGCTACAACAGGGACAAGATTCGGGCGCGAATAGTGCTCCTTGCGATGCAATGTTCGAAGAAAACGCAGGACGCAAGACGATGAAAACGAACGGGAAGCGACGATTTCCTACATTTTCGTCAAAAAGCCGAACGCCTCCGGGCCGGCCGCAAAAACGACTGAACGAACTTCAAGTTTTCGCCGGGGAAGGACAGATGTCCGGATTTGCACGAACTGCCCGCACCGGAAAACGACTTTATTGATAACATCAGCAAATATGATCGATTGTACGAAAATCACCGAAATAGCCAATGCCAAACTCGTCGGCACCGACCTGTTCGTAGTGGATTGCACCTGTTCGCCCGCCAACGAAGTGGAACTGCTGATCGACAGCGACACCTCGGTAGGTATCGAAACCTGCGTGGAGCTGAGCCGCGCGATCGAGGCCGAATTCGACCGCGACACGGAGGATTTCTCCCTCACGGTAGCTTCGGCAGGCATCGGCTCGGAACTCAAGCACCTCCGCCAATACCGCAAACTGATCGGCAAGCCGGTCGAAGTGCTGCTCAAAAGCGGCGTGAAGATTCTGGCGACGCTCGACGAGGCGGACCAGGAGGGACTCACCCTCTCCTACGAGGAGAAGCAGGCCGTAGAGGGTAAAAAGCGGAAACAGACGGTGCGGGTTACGCGCCGCTACCCTTTCTCAGAGATCAAATACACGAAGGAATACCTCGATTTCAAATAGTGGAAATTCAAAAATAAACAAGATAAAAAACCAATGGATAATCTTAATCTTATCAGCAATTTCGCAGAGTTCAAGGAGCTTAAAAACATCGACAAGGCCACGATGATCGGAGTCCTCGAGGACGTTTTCCGCCACGCGCTTCAGAAGCAGTTCGAGACGGACGAGAATTTCGACGTGATCATCAACCCGGAAAAGGGCGACCTGGAGATCTGGCGAAACCGTACGGTCGTGGAGGACGGCGCGGTGGAGAATCCGAACATGCAAATCGCCGTATCGGAGGTTAAGGCCATCGATCCGACCTACGAAGTGGGCGACGAATACGTCGATCCGATCAAACTTGAATCGTTCGGACGTCGGGCCGTGCTGTCGCTGCGTCAGAATCTCGCTTCGCGCATCCTCGATCTGGAGAAGGCCAACCTTTACGAAAAATATTCGGAGAAGGTCGGCGAGATCATCACCGGCGAGGTATATCAGGTATGGAAGAAAGAGGTGCTGATCCTCGACGACGAGGGCAACGAGCTGATCCTGCCCAAGACCGAGCAGATTCCCAACGACTACTACCGCAAGGGCGACACAATCAAGGCGATCGTCAAGAGCGTCGAGATGAACAACAACCAGCCGCGCATCATCCTTTCGCGCACGGCCAACCAGTTCCTCGAACGGCTCTTCGAGCAGGAGGTCCCCGAAATTTTCGACGGTCTGATCACCCTCAAGAAGATCGTCCGCATCCCCGGCGAGCGTGCCAAGGTAGCCGTCGAATCCTACGACGAACGCATCGATCCGGTCGGTGCCTGCGTCGGCATGAAGGGATCGCGCATCTACTCGATCGTCAAGGAGCTGCGCAATGAAAATATCGACGTGGTAAACTACACGACCAACCCGCAGTTAATGATCCAGCGTGCCCTGAACCCCGCGAAGATTTCGAGCATCACCATCGACGAGGAGAAGAAGACAGCTTCGGTCTATCTCAAGCCCGACCAGGTATCGCTGGCCATCGGCAAGGGCGGCCTGAACATCCGGCTTTCGAAGATGCTGACCGGCTACGATATCGATGTTTACCGCGAAATCGAGGAGGAAGACGTTGCACTCACCGAATTTGCCGACGAGATCGACGGCTGGGTGATCGACGCCCTGAAAGCCTGCGGCTGCGACACGGCCAAGAGCGTGCTGGAACTGCCCGTCGAAGAGATCGCCGCCCGTGCCGACCTGGAGCTGGAACAGGCACAGAAAGTCGTCGAGATACTGAAAGCGGAATTCGAGGAGTAATCCGTCCCATCGCACAAAAATTAAAACCGATATATGAGTAACGAAAGAAAATTAAGACTTATCCAGGTTGCCAAGGAGTTCAAGGTGGGATTGAATACCATCACGGACTTCCTGCAAAAGAAGGGTATAAAAACCGACGGTTCGCCCAATACGCTGGTGGAACCGGACGTCTATGCCGTTCTGGAGAAGGAATTCGGCGGGAGCCGAATTACCGGCAACGAACGGGAAAGCATCCGGGAGCGAATCTCCCAGAAGCAGGCTACGATCACCCTCGAAGAGGCACAGAAACAGACGCGCGAAGAGGAGCAGGAGGTAATTATCAAAAGCAACGTCATCAGCGTCAAGGACGAACTGCCCCAGCCCAAAATTCTGGGCAAAATAGATCTTTCGCCCAAGCCCAAACCGGCTCCGAAACCGGTAAGCAAACCGGCGGCAGAGCCCGTACCGGAGGCTGCGGCTCCGAAACCGCAGCCGGCACCGCAACCGGCCGCCCCCAAAACGGAAGCGGCACCTGCCTCCGAAACGGCTTCCGCAGCCAAACCCGAACCGGAAGCGGCGCCCAAGAGCGACAACATCTTCCGCCCCGCCGTGCAGACCCTCACGGGCCCGCAGGTACTCGGCACGATGGACGTATCGGGATTCACACCGGGCAACCGCCACAAACGCAAACGCCTGAGTAAAGAGAAAGTGGACGTGACCCGTACGCCGGCAGGCAGCCCCAAGCCGGGCAGCAACGGCAAATCCGCCGCACAGCCCGGCCGCGGACAAGGCCCGCAATCCAACCAACCCCGTCCGGGAGAGAACAAGAAGACCCGCAAGGACAAACTCAAAGCTCCGAAGCCCGTCGTTCGCCCCGAAATCAGCGACGAGGAGGTTTCGAAGCAGGTAAAAGATACGCTGGCCCGCCTGACGTCGAAAAACGCCAAGAGCAAAGGTTCGAAATACCGCAAGGAAAAACGCGAAGCCGTAGCCGAGCGCATGAACGAAGAATTCCAGCGCGAAGAGCAGGAACGCTCCATCCTGAAGGTCACCGAATTCGTGACCGTAGCCGAGCTGGCTACGATGATGAACGTTTCGGCGACCGAGGTCATCACGGCCTGCATGAACCTGGGCCTGATGGTATCAATCAACCAGCGTCTCGACGCCGAGGCGCTCGTGGTCGTAGCCGAAGAGTTCGGCTTCAAGACCGAATTCGTATCGGCGGACATCCAGGAAGCCATCGGCGACGACGAACAGGACAGCGAGGAAGACCTCGTGCCGCGACCGCCGATCGTAACCGTCATGGGACACGTCGATCACGGTAAGACTTCGCTGCTGGACAATATCCGCAAAACCAACGTCATCGAAGGTGAGGCGGGCGGTATCACCCAGCACATCGGTGCTTACAGTGTAGAGCTGAACGGCCAGAAAATCACGTTCCTCGACACCCCCGGCCACGAGGCTTTCACCGCCATGCGCGCCCGTGGTGCCAAGATCACCGACGTAGCGATCATCATCGTCGCGGCGGACGACAACGTGATGCCCCAGACCGTCGAGGCGATCAACCACGCCCAGGCAGCAGGCGTCCCGATGGTTTTCGCCATCAACAAGATCGACAAACCCGCAGCCAACCCCGACCACATCAAGGAGCAGCTTTCGCAGATGAACTACCTCGTGGAGTCGTGGGGCGGCAAATACCAGGATCAGGAAGTTTCGGCCAAAAAGGGCCTGAATCTCGACAAACTGCTCGAAAAAGTGCTGCTCGAAGCCGAAATGCTCGACCTGAAGGCCAATCCGAACCGCCGCGCTTCGGGAGCCGTCATCGAATCGACACTCGACAAGGGCCGCGGTTACGTGGCTACGGTGCTCGTACAAAACGGTACGCTGCACATAGGCGACGTAATGCTTTCGGGCATACACACGGGCCGTGTGAAAGCGATGTTCAACGAAAACGGCCAAAAAGTGACCGAAGCTGGCCCTTCGACGCCGGTACAGGTGCTCGGTCTGAACGGTGCTCCCCAGGCAGGCGACACGTTCAACGTCATGGAGGACGACCGCTCGGCCCGTGAAATCGCCAACAAACGCGAGCAACTCCAGCGTATCCAGGGCATCATGACCCAGAAGCACGTGACGCTCGACGAAATCGGACGCCGCATCGCCATCGGATCGTTCAAGGAGCTGAATATCATCGTAAAAGGCGATGTCGATGGTTCGGTTGAGGCTATGTCGGGTTCGCTGATCAAGCTCTCGAAGGAGACCGTGCAGGTGAATGTGATCCACTCGGCCGTCGGTCAGATTTCGGAATCGGACGTTCTGTTGGCGGCGGCCTCGAATGCCATCATCGTCGGCTTCCAGGTCCGTCCGTCGGCATCGGCACGCAAGCTCGCCGAAAAGGAGGAGATCGAAATCCGCCTCTATTCGATCATCTACGATGCGATCAACGACATCAAGGATGCCATCGAAGGCATGCTCGAACCGGTGATGAAGGAAGAGATTGTCTGCTCGGCGGAAGTCATGGAGATCTTCCGAATTTCCAAAGTCGGCACCGTCGCCGGATGCGTCGTCCGCGAAGGCAGGCTCCAGCGCAACACCCCGATCCGCGTCATCCGCGACGGCATCGTGATCTACACCGGCAAACTCGGCTCGCTCAAACGTTTCAAGGACGACGTCAAGGAGGTCGTGGTCGGACAGGACTGCGGTCTGAACATCGAGTCGTTCAACGACATCCGCGTCGGCGACATCGTCGAAGGATACGAACAGGTGGAAGTGAAACGCAAGTAACCCATAAAACTAACAACTACTTACAATTTTTTGGCAGTAATGACTAACCCAATCCATTTTACGACTGCGGAAGAGGCCGTCAAGGTCATCAAATCGGGCGACCATGTCCACCTCAGCTCGGTGGCATCGGCTCCCCAGTGCCTGATCAACGCCATGTGCAAACGCGGCGAGGCCGGAGAACTGAAGGACGTGCACGTCCATCACCTGCACACGGAGGGTCCCGCTCCCTACGCCGATCCGAAATTCGAAGGCGTATTCCAGCTCGACTCCTTCTTCGTGGGTGCGAACGTCCGCAAGGTAACCCAGAGCGGCTATGCCGATTACATTCCGATTTTCTTGAGCGAGACACAGCGTCTGTACCGCTGCGGAGCCGTTCCGTGCAACGTGGCGATGATCCAGGTCTGTCTCTTATACACATCTCCGAGCCCACGAGACAGGCAGAAATCTC
>ENA-OYWX01000626-OYWX01000626.1-human-gut-metagenome-genome-assembly--contig:-NODE-626-length-13810-cov-9.997455_pt1 | contig 13810 bp, 12 predicted proteins | sample MGYA00244815_ERZ653406 | MGnify/ENA primary metagenome ERZ653406 (study PRJEB26926, sample SAMN06165037) | human gut metagenome | biome: ENVO:00009003; feature: ENVO:2100002; material: ENVO:00002003...
CGTAAGATCGTCGGCAGCGTCAGATGTGTATAAGAGACAGGTCCCTTTATCGACTAAACTTCAATTTATTATATATGAACAAAAGAGTGATTGCAATAAACTTACCCCAATTTCACCCATTTAAAGAAAATGATGAATGGTGGGGTAAAGGTTTCACAGAATGGACAAATGTAACAAAAGCTAAGCCCCGCTTTCCAGGACATTACCAGCCTCATCTACCAGCAGATACAGGCTTTTATGATTTGAGATTACCAGAAGCACGTCAAATGCAAGCAGATTTGGCCAAAGAGTATGGTATATATGGTTTTTGCTATTATCATTACTGGTTTAATGGAAAACAACTGATGGAAAGACCTGTTGAAGATATATTAACCAGCGGAAAACCAGATTTTCCATTTATGCTGTGTTGGGCAAATGAAAATTGGGCAAGAAACTGGGATGGCGGATTTAAACATCTTTTAATGGAACAAAAGTATACAGATGAAGATGATGCTGCTCATATGGAATATTTATGTACCCATGTTTTCCCAGATAAACGCTATATTAAAATTAACGGAAAGCCTTTTTTCGCTATATATAAAGCTCATCTGTTTCCTGATATAGAAAAAACAATTAAAATATGGCGTGCAGTTGCATCGCAGCATCATATAGACCTCTATTTAGGACTTTTTGAGCATACCCAGTATAACATACCTGCATATTTATCAAAAGGTTTTGATATATCTATCAATTTTCAACCATTTTGTATGGATAAGTTTCAATATTTTAAGCGATTTATTAATATTGCTTTAAATAAATCTTTCCATAGAAGAATAACAGAATTATATTCATATAAGAAATATGTTAAATATCGGGTTAAGACTCCTTTACCTTCTTATCGTCAGTTTCCCTGTGTAACACCTAATTTTGATAATGCAAGCCGTCGAGTACATAAAGCATTTACGGCTTTTATAGGGAGTACACCAGAATTATATGGGAAGTGGCTTGACAGCGTTTTCGAAAAATTCACTCCATATAGCAAGGAAGAAAATTTCATTTTTATAAATGCATGGAATGAATGGGCAGAGGGTAATCATTTAGAACCTGACCAAAAATGGGGAAAAAAATATTTAGAAGAAACTAAGAAAATAATAGATAAACATATAAATGAATAATATGGACAAGACAAAAGCTCGGGTTATTGCATTTTACCTACCTCAATACCACCCAATACCAGAAAATGACAAGTATTGGGGAAAGGGATTTACAGAATGGACGAATGTAGCAAAGGCGAAACCATTATTCCGTGGGCATTATCAACCACATATCCCTGCCGACTTAGGATTTTATGATTTAAGATTACCTGAAGTTAGAGAAGCACAGGCCGAATTAGCTCGTGATGCTGGGATTGAAGGCTTTTGTTACTATCATTATTGGTTTGGCAATGGTAAGATGCTTTTACAAAAACCTTTTGAAGAAGTTTTAAGATTAGGAAAACCAGATTTTCCCTTTTGCCTATGTTGGGCAAACCATGACTGGACAACTAAGACTTGGGTGAAAGGTAATATGGCTGTTAACAATCCTATGATAGCCAAACAAGAATATTTGGGGAAAGAAGATGATATTAAACATTTTGAATATTGTTTACCAGCATTCAAAGACCATCGCTACATTCGGATAGAAAATAAACCTGTATTTGTTATTTATGATCCTTTGAATTTTCCGAATGTAAAAGATTTTATGGATAGGTGGAACAGGCTAGCTAAAGAAAACGGCTTGGAGGGTATATATTTCATAGGAACGACTACCGGACGCTTAGCATCCTATAAAGCAATAATCCAATTAGGATTTAATGGAGTATGTCACAATAATAGATGGGAAGCAGAAGCAAATGCTACAGGTTCACGTTTTATCCGTAGAGTAAAATCTTTATTCGGATGGTATTTGGGATGGTCATTGATGAAATATGACTACAACAAAGTTGTTAAATATTACAACACTCCTGAAAATAAAATAGGGAATTGCTATCCAGTCATTACTCCCAGTTTTGACAGAACACCTCGTGCAGGAAGACGTGCAGGTATTTACGTTAATTCCACCCCCCAAAATTTTCTGAAGCATGTGAAAGAAATATATGAAAGTATAAAAGATAAAGATGAAGACCATCGTGTCATATTTCTCAACGCATGGAATGAATGGGGAGAAGGCAATTATATGGAGCCGGACTTAAAATGGGGACATGGTTACTTAGATACTTTGAAGTCTTTCCTTAAAAACAAAGAATAAAATTATGAATATATCAAATATTCAGAATTGTTATGGTTGCGGTCTTTGTAGTGTTATTTGTGCAAAACATATCATTGAGATTAAACTAAATGCAGAAGGGTTCTATACTCCCGTAATAAAAGAATTGGACAAATGTACTAATTGCGGATTGTGTACCCAAGTTTGTGCATTTTTACACGATGAATTATCTTCTCCCAATAATATCTATGATAGTTATGCCGTATGGAGTACAGACAATACTGTACGCCACAAATGTTCGTCAGGAGGCATCGCTTTTGAATTGGGACGAATGTTATTAGAAAAAGGATATAAGATCTGTTGTGTTAGATATAATCCTAATACGAACCGTGCCGAACATTATATAGCTACAACTATAGAAGAACTTGGACCTTCAATTGGCAGTAAATACATTCAAAGCTATACAGTAGATGGTTTTAAGTCTATTAATAAAAAAGAAAGATATTTAGTAATTGGATCCCCTTGCCAAATAGATTCATTTCGAAGATACATTCGTAAGCTTCACTGTGAAGAAAATTTTGTATTGATGGACTTCTTCTGTCATGGCGTACCATCTATATGGCTTTGGGAGAAATACACTAAAGAGATAGAAAAAGTTACAGGAAAAATCACTTACGCTTCATGGCGTAACAAATTTACAGGTTGGCACGATTCTTATGCTATATCAATAAATGGAGAGAAAAGTTTTTACAAATCTAAGCTATCACAAGGTGATACATTTTACAAATTGTTTTTGAGTGATGTTTGTTTAGGAAAAGCTTGTTATGAGAGATGTAAATACAAACATCACCATTCATCTGCAGATATCCGTATCGGTGACTTGTGGGGAATAAAATTTCGCAAGAATGAAGATGGAGTAAGTGGCGTTTTGACCTTTACAAAACATGGAGATGAATTAATGCACAGCATTAAGAATCTACATATAGAGCCATGTGAACTGAAATATGTTATAGAAGGTCAGATGAAAAATGCTCCTGAACTGCCTAAAGTCAGGAATCAAATAGTTGATATGCTAAAAGACAACCAGATTACATTAAAGGAAACAGTACAGTACCTCCAACCCATGTTACATAAAAAGCGGATGAAGAAATTATTGACTCAACCTTTATCTATATTAAGAAACAGATTATTCAAATATTTCAATCTATGAAAATATGTACAATTACCTGTCATGATGTCTATAATTTCGGAGCATCTTTACAAGCCTATGCCCTACAACATTACTTGAAAAGCTTGGGACATGAAGTAGAAATTATTGACTATCGACCATCTTATTTATACAAGAAATACGATTGGAAGGCCTTTACAAACAAGAAATTAGAGAGGATAAATAGCATATTTATAACCCGATGGATATTCAGATGTGCTAAGTGGAGTTATTTAAGATTTTCACTAGGACGAAAAAAACGTTTTGATGAATTTACCCAAAAGTATCTACATTTAACACCTACTACTTATCACACTTTTGCCGAATTACAACATAATCCACCACAAGCAGCTATTATTATTGCAGGAAGTGATCAAATCTGGAATCCTTTGTTTCCCAATGGGAAAGACCCAAGTTATTATATGGATTTTGCTTTACCAAATACAAAACGGATTTCGTATGCAGCTAGCTTTTCAGTAAATGAAATACCCAATGCATATAAAACCTTTATCAAAGCATTATTACTAAAAATGGATGCTATTTCCGTCCGTGAATATCAAGGCTTACACATATTGAAAGATTTGGGTATCAATAATGGTATAAAAGTTTTAGATCCGATTTTCCTCATAGATAAAACAGAATGGACACAATTCATGAATAGATATAATGATAAAAATTATATTTTAATTTATGATTTTGAAGGAAATGCACTTTTGAAAAAAACGGCTTTACATTTCAAGAAGAAATATGGATTGAAAATATACTCCATCAATGATGCACTTCCGAGATTTTATGCCGACAAAAATTTCACCAATGTAGGACCGCAAGATTTCATTGGATTAATATATAATTGCTCCCTTTTCCTGTCAAACTCATTTCACGGCACAGCCTTTTCTATTTATTTCAATAAACCGTTTTATGTATTTGGTCTGACAGGGTTCAGCTTAAATTCAAGAATGGACAGCTTGTTACGCACGGTATCTTTAGAAAATCGCTTCATAAATGAATACACAAAATTGGACAATCTTTGTATGGAATGTGACTATGAGAAGGCTAATCAGGCTATAAAAAAAGAAACTATTCTGTCAAAACAATATTTATCAAATATGATTAACTGATTTATTCTATAACATTTTTATGCAAACTCCATTACTCTCTATCTGTATTCCTTGCTTCGGCAGAGTAGAATACGTGAGGAATACATTAAACAGTATTTATCAAGATAATGCAGATGTTAATCTTGATATGTATGAAGTTGTGATATCAGACAATGACCCCAAGCAAGCTATAAGAGTGTTGACCGACGAATTTAAAAGATATTCAAATTTGCGGTATTTTCATACGGAATGTGAAGGTTTTATGAACTCATATCATGTTCTGACGTATGCCCAGGGAGATTTTCTAAAACTACATAACAGCCAAACATTATTTAGAAAGGGATCCTTACAGATTATAATAAAGGAAGTAGAAAAGTATCGTAATAACCGTTCACTAATCTTTTATACGAATGGGCTGTTAGGTAAATTCCATTCTTCGAAATACGACACGTTTGAAAGCTTCATGCATGCCTTGTCGTATTGGTCGTCGTGGAGTAATGGTTTTAATATATGGCGAAAAGACTTCGAACAAATTGGAAATATTAAATTAAACCATCTATTTCCACATACTTCTTTATTCCTGACCCAACACAATGCAAAAGAATATTGCATCAATGATAGTTTACTTTTTGATGTGCAACGCATCCCTAAACGTGGCGGACACAACAAGTTCGAAGCTTTCACCATTGAATATCCCTCTCTGATAGACCAATGCAGGAAGGAAGGCTTTATATCAGAAAACTGCGAAAGACACATTCTACATGATATTATGATTGAATTTTTACCATCACTCATTTTCAATAAATATATTGCGCGGATAGAAACATTCGATGCTACAAATTTTAGACAAAATATTAAAAGATATTTCCCGAAATATGCGTATGGGCTAGTAATGTTCTTATCATTATTACAACCTATCAAATTAGTCGTAAGAAAAATAAATACAGCAATACACAAATGAGACATATCAATTTCATCATATTCTTTTTATTCATTTTTTTTCTATCAGAAGAGGGGCTGGCTAAGGAGACATTTAAAGAGAATAATATTCTAGTTGGAACTTACTATTTCGACGGATGGTCAGGTTCAAATCCTGTAAAAGATAAGGAATGGGCTATTAACGCACCAACTCATCTCACAAAAAAACTAGCATGTGAATACAAAGACAGACAGCCTGTTTGGGGCTGGCGAAATGACAATTTAAATATCATGGAACGCCAAATAAAACTGGCTTCAAGCAATGGTATCGACTTTTTTAGTTTCTGTTGGTATTGGAAGAACGATAATGGACGCATTGATACTACAAAAATAATAAATCATCCATCTCATACATCCATAGAATTATTTAAAAAAGCCAATAATAAACACTGTATGAAATTCTCATTACTAATTGCAAATCATGTGGGTGCACGAATCAAAACAGAGAAGGATTGGCTAGATGCTGTGAGTTTCTGGACGAAGCATTATTTTAATGATCCTCAATATTTAAAAATAGATGGAAAACCTGTTATTACAATATTTATAAGTGAAGAAGTTAACCGTTTTATTCCCTCTATTAGACAATATGTAAAAGAACATACAAAATATCCTGATTTATTCATTATATCCAACAAGTATAACAGACCAGATAGTCATTTTGATATGTTTTCATGGTACAATATAAGAGAAAAAGAGTCCGGACATTCTGAAGAAAGAAATTATATAAAATTAATTCAATATACAGAAAAGTCATGGACTGCCATTGATAGCAGTTTTTGTATTGCACCTTGTGTAATGACAAATTGGGATTCTCGCCCCTGGGAGTCAAGTACAAGAGGATTATACTATACAGGCCGTACACCTGATTTATTCAGGAAGCAACTAGAAGCAGCTTTTCGCTTTGTCGAGAAACGAAATCAACCTTATCAATTAGTAATGATTTATGCTTGGAATGAGCTGGGTGAAGGAGGGTATTTAGTTCCTACACTCGGAGATAAAAAGGCTAGTTATTTAAAACAAGTAAAAAAGGCAAGAAAGTTATATAAAAAAGATTAATATGAATATCTAATCTAAACATATTGCCTCAACGAGTAAAAAATATGACTTTCATTGCCGTAACTAAAATCTTTAGTAAATATAGATAGTAATAGTAATTGTAAGCATTTATCCATTATTAAGTTAAGTACGATACCCCAATAACATCCCGAAAAATTGGCAAAGAACGGAATATTATGAGCTTTTACAACTAATAACAAAGTTCCAATTTTTGATTTATCTAAGAAGGAAATTTTATTGATTGCGTCCTATACGAAACACAAAATGGAATGTTAACAAAACTAATCAGAGTTTTGCTAATACTATAAATACTTTGAATAACCACCGCTATAACTATATTGATAAATGGATATTTAATTCATATAAACATACGTTTTTAATCTATACATATTTTTTATATACAAAGAGTAACAAAAAGATTAATCACTATTTTTTATGTTATACATAGTTTTTTAGAAACATTTTTTTTGCTTATTATAAACAAATATATTTTACCAATGAAGATAGCATTTGTCAGCACCCGTGGTATACCTAATAACTACGGAGGATTCGAGCAGTTTGCGGAATACATTTCCGTTGGATTAGCCCAAAGAGGACATGATGTGACGGTTTATTCTCCGAAGTTTCATCCTTACAAAAATGATTGTTACAAGGGTGTTAAAATTAAACACATTTATAGTCCTGAAACATGGATGGGAAGTTCTATAGGAAGTTTCTTTTATGACTTCGCTTCATTAAAAGATGCACTAAAAAAAGAGGATTTCGACATAATCTATGAAGCTGGTTACACAAGTATTATCCCTGCTTACATATGGTTTGATGTAAAGAAACGGAAACGACCGATATTCACTACGAATATGGATGGACTGGAGAACAAGCGATCAAAGTTTAATCCAATCGTACGTCGGTTTCTCGATTGGGAAGAAAAGATGGCCGTTAAATACAGCCATTATCTTGTAGCCGACAACATGGGCATCCATGATTATTACAAAGAAAAGTATGGTAAGGAGAGTAAGTTTCTAGCATATGGAGCGGACATACACGATGATTTCAATGCCGAATATCTGAAAGAGTTTGGATTAAAGCCAGAAGAATATTATATACTCATAGCCCGTCTTGAACCAGAAAACAATATCATTATGGCCATAGAGGGATATTTACATTCAAAAGAGAATGGACGTAGACCCTTAATCATTGTCGGAAAAACAAATACGCCTCACGGAAAAGAACTTGTAAAAAAATACGGAAACGAAAAAAATGTGAGATTCGTTGGCGGTATATATAATTTTAAAAAGCTAGATTCTGTCCGTCATTTTTCACGTGCGTATTTCCATGGACATAGTGTGGGAGGTACCAATCCATCACTGCTTGAAGCTATGGCAGCCGGTTGTTTCATCTTTGCACATGATAACATCTTCAACAGAGCCGTATTAAAAGAGAATGCTTGGTATTATCAATCTGCTTCAAAAGTTACAGAGTTTCTAGATAATATAAATACAATAGTCGATAAGTACAAAGTAGAATACATAGCAAAAAATATAGATGTTATACGGAACGAATATTCCTGGGAGCATCTTGTTAACGAACATGAAAAATACTTCAAGTGGTTACTTGAGCAGAAATAAAATATCTAACAGTAAAGTTAAATTCCAAATAACATAATTATGAAAGGTATCGTTTTAGCCGGTGGTAGTGGTACTCGCCTCTATCCCATCACAAAAGGAGTAAGCAAGCAGCTTCTCCCCGTATTCGATAAACCGATGATCTATTACCCGATCTCGGTACTGATGCTTGCAGGCATCCGTGAAATTCTGATTATCTCTACTCCATTCGATTTGCCGGGATTCAAGCGTCTGCTGGGTGACGGAAGCGATTTTGGAGTACGCTTTGAGTATGCAGAACAACCGTCACCGGACGGACTGGCTCAGGCATTTATTATCGGAGAGAAGTTTATCGGCAACGATAGTGCTTGTCTGGTACTGGGAGATAATATTTTCCACGGCGCAGGTTTCACCGGATTGCTGAAGGAAGCAGTGCGCACAGCAGAAGAAGAAAAGAAAGCAACAGTATTCGGTTACTGGGTGAGTGATCCGGAACGCTACGGCGTAGCTGAGTTTGACAAGGACGGAAACTGCCTTTCAATTGAAGAGAAACCGGCTCAACCTAAATCGAACTATGCGGTAGTAGGTCTTTATTTCTATCCGAACAAGGTGGTGGAAGTAGCCAAGAACATCAAACCGTCTGCTCGTGGAGAGCTGGAAATCACGACTGTAAACCAGGAGTTCTTAGCCGACAAGGAACTGAAAGTACAGACACTGGGACGCGGATTTGCATGGCTCGATACAGGTACGCACGACTCACTGAGTGAGGCTTCTACCTTCATCGAAGTGATTGAAAAGCGTCAGGGACTGAAGATTGCCTGTCTGGAAGGCATTGCTTTCCGTCAGGGATGGATTACAGCCGATAAACTGAGAGAACTGGCACAGCCTATGCTGAAAAACCAGTACGGAAAATATCTGCTGCAAGTGATAGATGAAGTAGAACATACAGGTAAAAGTAATCTGGACTATTAATATGGAAGTAATTAAAACAGCTATAGAAGGTGTGGTTATCATCGAGCCACGCCTTTTTAAGGATTCAAGAGGTTATTTCTTCGAATCGTTTTCACAACGTGAATTTGAAGAAAAAGTAGCAAAAATCACATTCGTTCAGGATAATGAAAGTATGTCGTCCTACGGGGTAATGAGAGGCCTTCATTTCCAACGTCCACCCTTCACACAAAGCAAACTGGTACGTTGCGTGAAGGGAGCGGTACTGGATGTGGCTGTTGATATCCGCAAAGGTAGTCCTACTTACGGACAGCATGTGGCTGTGGAGCTGACAGAAGATAATCATCGCCAGTTCTTCATTCCGCAGGGGTTTGCTCATGGTTTTGCAGTCTTGAGTGAAACGGCTGTCTTCCAGTATAAATGTGATAATTTCTATCATCCGGAAGCTGACGGTGGTATCAGCATTCTGGACAGTTCTTTGGGCATTGATTGGCGTATTCCTACCGAACAGGCTATTCTGAGTGAAAAGGATACCAAACACTCATTGCTGAAAGATTTTGATTCTCCTTTTGAGTTTGGTCCTTTCTAATAAGGAAATTATATAATTTTGCATTCAAAATTCTTCATTGAAAATGAATATTTTAGTAACAGGCGCAAACGGTCAGCTGGGCAACGAAATGCGCATCATCAGCAAAGAGACTTCGTATAATTTCCTGTTTACCGACGTAGTGGAAGCTGAAGGAGTAGAAACAACTCTGCTGGACATTACCGACGCAGAAGCCGTAGAAAAAATGGTACAGGAACAGCATATCAGTTGTATAGTGAACTGTGCGGCTTACACCAATGTAGACAAGGCTGAAAGTGACGCGGCACTCTGCCGCAAGCTGAATGCCGTTGCTCCTAAAATTCTGGCAGAAGCCATGAAGAAAGCAGGTGGTCTGCTTATCCAGATTTCTACCGACTATGTTTTCGGAGGTGATCCGTATAATACACCTTGCCGTGAAGACCAGAAGGGTACACCTACAGGTGTGTATGGCGAAACAAAACTGGAAGGGGAACAATATATTGAAGCTACAGGGTGTGACTATGTGATTATACGTACAGCGTGGCTGTATTCGGAATACGGAAAGAACTTCGTGAAAACCATGCTGAACCTGACGGCTTCGAAACCGGCGCTGAATGTGGTATTCGACCAGGCAGGTACACCGACTTATGCGCTCGATCTGGCTGTTGCCATCGAAGCGGTTCTGAATGACTATGCTGCCGAAGAACCGAAAAACGGATACAGCAAGACGGGTATCTATCACTTCAGCAACGAAGGGGTATGTTCGTGGTACGACTTTACCAAAGTGATAGCCGAACTGGCCGGAAACACCGCATGCGACATACAACCCTGCCACAGCAACGAGTTCCCCAGCCCGGTAACACGACCAGCTTACTCGGTACTGGACAAGACCAAGATAAAGCAGACTTTCGGACTGAAGATTCCTTACTGGACCTACTCACTGAAAGTATGTATGACAAACATGGGAGTGCTTAAATAAATCATCACAAACAAGAAACAATCATGGAAAATTTTAAACGCAATATCATAGTAACCGGTGGAGCGGGCTTCATCGGCAGTCACGTAGTACGTCTGTTTGTAAACAAATATCCGGAATATCGTATCATCAATCTGGATAAACTGACTTATGCAGGTAATCTGGCCAATCTGAAAGATATAGAGGACAAACCGAACTATACGTTTGTAAAGGCTGACATCTGCGACTATGAAAAGATGCTGGAGCTGATGCAGCAGTATCACGTAGACGGTATTATTCATCTGGCAGCCGAAAGCCACGTAGACCGCAGTATCAAAGATCCGTTTACCTTTGCACGTACCAACGTAATGGGCACACTGAGTCTGCTTCAGGCTGCAAAGGTGTACTGGGAAAGCCTGCCTGAAAAATATGAAGGCAAACGCTTCTACCATATCTCTACCGATGAGGTGTACGGTGCACTGGAAATGACGCACCCCGAAGGTGTGAAGCCTCCGTTCACTACAACGGCTTCTTCGTCTGAACATCATCTGGCTTATGGTACGGAATTCTTCTATGAAGATACGAAGTATAATCCGCACAGTCCGTATTCGGCTTCGAAAGCCAGCAGCGACCACTTTGTACGTGCTTTCCACGATACATACGGCATGCCGACCATTGTTACAAACTGCTCGAACAACTACGGTCCGTATCAGTTCCCTGAAAAGCTGATTCCACTGTTTATTAATAATATCCGTCACCGCAAGCCACTGCCTGTATACGGCAAGGGTGAGAATGTACGCGACTGGCTGTATGTAGTAGATCACGCACGTGCCATCGACGTAATTTTCCATAACGGAAAGATTGCAGAAACGTATAATATCGGTGGTTTCAATGAATGGAAGAATATCGATATCATCAAAGTAGTTATCAATACAGTAGACCGTCTGTTGGGCAGAAAGGAAGGCGAAGATATGGATTTGATCACATACGTAACCGACCGTCTGGGACACGACATGCGTTATGCTATCGACTCTACCAAACTACAGAAAGAACTGGGTTGGGAACCAAGCCTGCAATTTGAAGAAGGTATTGAAAAAACCGTACGCTGGTATCTGGATAATCAGGAATGGATGGACAATGTGACTAGCGGAGATTATCAGAAGTATTACGAGAGCATGTATAAAGACAGATAAATCTGTAAGTTACAATCAGAATACAAAAACCAGCATGCAAAATCATATAGTTATCATGGCAGGCGGCATAGGAAGCCGTTTCTGGCCCATGAGCACATCCGAATATTCCAAACAGTTTATCGACGTAATGGGGGTTGGAAAATCGTTGATTCAGCTCACGGTGGAGCGTTTCAAGGATATCTGCCCGAAAGAGAATTTCTGGGTGGTGACATCGGAAAAGTATGTCGACATAGTAAAGGAACAGCTTCCGCAGATTCCGGCTCAGCATATTCTGGCGGAACCGGAAGCAAGGAATACGGCGCCGTGTATCGCGTATGCATGCTGGAAGATCCGAAAGGAGTTTCCGCAGGCGAACATCGTGGTGACGCCTTCGGATGCGCTGGTGATTGATACGGCGGAGTTTGCACGCTGCATTGCCGTAGCGCTGGAGAAGACGGCGGACTCGCAGGCTATCGTGACCTTGGGGATGATGCCTACCCGACCGGAAACGGGCTACGGGTATATTGCTGCTCAGGGGGAAGCGGACGCAAAGGGTATCTGCGAGGTGGAAGCGTTTAAGGAGAAACCGGATGTGGAAACGGCAAAGGGGTATCTGGCTGCGGGGAATTATTTCTGGAACGCGGGGATTTTTGTGTGGAACGCGGACACGATTACGAATGCCATACGCAGGTATGCGCCGCAGATTGCGGGAGTGATGGACGAGCTGGAACCTGCCTTGTTTACGGACAAAGAGGCGGAGGAGCTGAAGCGACTCTTCCCTACTTGCGAGAAGATTTCCATCGACTATGCGGTGATGGAAAAGGCGGAGGATATCTTTGTGCTGCCGGCGGAGTTCGGATGGAGTGATCTGGGTAGCTGGGGTTCGCTGCGCACCTTGCTGCCGCAGGATGAAGCGGGCAATGCCAAGGTAGGCGGCCGGGTGGATATGTACAACTGCCGGAACTGTGTGGTGCATGCGGCAGAAGAAAAGCGGGTGGTACTGGAAGGTCTGGAGGGCTACATCGTGGCGGAAAAGAACGGACAGCTGCTGGTGTGCCGCCTGAGCGAGGAGCAGCGCATCAAGGATTTTGCTGCGGGGAAGTAAACGGGAATCGCCACGCTACTCTATACGGAGGGTAGCGTGGCGATTTTTTTGTATTGGCTTGGCACTTTAAGGTTTATTTGTTTACTTTGTAACTATCAACTACTAAATGCACTCAGTATGGAAAGCTATATTCGTTTTGACTGGGCTATGAAGCGCCTGTTGCGCAACAAGGCTAATTATGCGGTGCTGGAGGGACTGCTTACCACGCTGCTGGAGGAAAAAGTGACCATCCAGAAGCTGCTGGAGAGTGAAAGCAACCAGGAGGGTGAATTCGACAAGTATAACCGTGTGGATATGCTGGCGGAAAACTCGAAGGGAGAACTGGTGCTCATCGAGATTCAGAACAATAATGAGTATGCGTATTTCCAGCGGATGCTGTTTGGCGCTTCGAAGCTGGTAACAGAGTACATCAACCGCGGACAGGGATACGACAAGGTACGTAAGGTGTACAGCATCAACATCGTGTATTTCTCTCTGGGACACGGCAAGGATTTTGTATATCACGGAAAGACGGAGTTCGTGGGAATTCATGAAGGGGATGTGCTGGAACTGAGTCCGTTTCAGAAACAGACATTCAAAGTGGACAAAGTGAGCCAGCTTTATCCGGAATATTATATACTGAAAGTAAATGATTTTAACCGGGTGGCAAAGACGCCGCTGGAAGAATGGATTTATTACCTGAATACGGGAAATGTGCCGGAGAATGCTACGGCGCCGGGACTGGATGCGGTGAAGGAACGGCTGAAGCTGGATCGCATGAGCCGGGAGGAGCTGAACGCGTATTACAAACACTTGGATAATATCGTGATTTTACGGGACAATATAGAAACGGAACGTGCGGAAGGTCGTGCGGAAGGTCGTGCGGAAGGTCGTGCGGAAGGTCGTGCGGAAGGTCGTGCGGAA
>ENA-OYWX01000652-OYWX01000652.1-human-gut-metagenome-genome-assembly--contig:-NODE-652-length-13196-cov-6.791264_pt1 | contig 13196 bp, 10 predicted proteins | sample MGYA00244815_ERZ653406 | MGnify/ENA primary metagenome ERZ653406 (study PRJEB26926, sample SAMN06165037) | human gut metagenome | biome: ENVO:00009003; feature: ENVO:2100002; material: ENVO:00002003...
TGAATACCAGCGTCAGCACCAGGGCCCAGCCAATCAGAGAGATGACGCTGCGCAGGTTTTTGTTGTTTTTCTTGTTTCCGCCGTTTCGATTGTTTCTGTTGTTTGAGTCCATATCGGTCTCCTTCCGTTAAAAAAACTGCCCGCCGGGCAGATACTTTCTCAGTATTATTGGAGTATACCATAAAAAATTTTTTCTCACAAGCGCGGAACGTCGGCTTTTGTGTTAAATTTCTATGAATCCCCCTGCGAAAAAAATTCCAGTTGCCAACGGGAGCGAAATGTGATAGGATATCTGCATGACGACTCCTCCGCCGCCAGCTGCGGAGCCGGTCTCGCGCAATGGATACCCACGAATCATGTCAGGCGGGGAACCGAGCAGCATTAAGCAGTATTGCCGATGCGATGCAGTAAGTCTGTCGTTCACTTATTTGCATGATGCCGTATAATATTCGGCTGACGGCTTGCATTTTTTATTGAAGAGAGGTGTTTTGTATGTACCGTGTGCTTTACCGCAAGTGGCGACCTGCCGTGTTTACCGATGTTTCGGGACAGGAGCATATTACCTCGACTTTGCAAAACGAGGTTTCGTCCGGCAGACTTAACCACGCTTACCTCTTTACAGGCTCACGAGGAACAGGCAAAACCACCTGCGCAAAAATTCTTGCCAAGGCTGTAAACTGTCTTAATCCGCAAAACGGCAATCCTTGCGGCGAATGTGAAATCTGCAAGGGCATTGATGACGGAAGTATTCTTGATATTGTCGAGATGGACGCCGCATCTAACCGTAAAATTGATGATATTCGTCAGATAATTGACGAGGTACAGTTTAAGCCCGCAAAGTGCAAATACAGGGTGTATATTGTCGATGAGGTACATATGCTTACCACAGAGGCTTTTAACGCTCTTCTTAAAACGCTTGAAGAACCGCCCGAGCATGTAATTTTTATACTTGCCACTACCGAGGTTCACAAGCTGCCGCAGACAATCCGTTCAAGATGTCAGCGATTTGATTTTCACAGAATACCGCCTAAGGCGATAGCAGACAGAGTAGAGTATGTGGTTTCGCAGGAAAATGCAGAGATTACCGAGTCGGCGGCGCTTATGCTTGCATCTGTTGCAGACGGCGCACTTCGTGACGCACTTTCGCTTTTGGACAGTTGTCTTGCCGTAAGTTCTCATATTGATGAGGAAGTAGTCCGCAATGCAGCGGGACTTGTAAGCAAAACATATCTTTTTGAACTTGCAACGGCTATAATTAACAAGAATCCCACAAGGTCGCTTGAGATAATAGACAGGCTGTATTCCGAGTCAAAGGATATGGCAAGGCTTTGTGATGAACTTGTTGAACATTTCAGAGCATTGATGCTTATTAAAACAATCAAAAATCCGAGAGATATTCTGATAATGTCGGACGATGAGTTTGAGCAGGCGGTTACGCAGTCGGATTATCTTTCGCTTGCAGATATAGTTTTCTATATGGATGTGCTTTCAAGGGCATATCAGCGAATGGGCAGGGGAACAGGCGACAGAACAGAGCTTGAGATGGCTCTTGTAAAGCTGTCGGCAACCGAACTTGACGGCACGGTAGAGGCATTGACCGCAAGAGTTACTGCACTTGAAAAAGCGGTAAAGCGTGGAATTACCGTAAATTACGCACAGCCTGCACAGCAGAGCGTACAGGCGGAAGCTACGCAATCGGCAAGTGTACCGAATACACAGACCGAAGTTGAAGAACCGTTTGCAAAACCCGAACCGGAGCACAAGAAAGCACCTGTTGCAAAGCCTGCACCGGAGGTTAAGCCTGTTGCACATAGAGCAAGCGTAAACCTTGACGAACTTTACGATAATGCAGTGCCTTTTGCAAGATGGGTAGAAGTAGTTGACAGCCTGAAATCGGTTTCAAGGTCAATAGCGGCTGCCTTTGCAGGTTCGACAGCTTACGAAAGCGGAAATTACCTTTTGATTGACACAAACAATGAGCTTGCGTTTGATTTGTTAAGACAAAACGGCAGAAGAACAGAAATAAAGCAGACTTTACTTGAATTGACAGGCAAAAATTACAGCCTCGGACCTTATAAAAGGTCAACACCTAAAAAAGTTGAAAAAACAGACCCGCTCAACTCTCTTGTGCAAAGCCTTGAGGGCAGCGGAGTAGAAATAACACAAGAATAAATATGTAATTGAAAGGATGTTTTTAATATGAAAGCAAGATTACCAAAGGGTTACGGCAACGGTGGCGCAAACAACATTCAGCAGCTCGCTCGTCAGGCTCAAAAGTTACAGGACGATATGGAGCAGGCTTCACAGGAGCTTGAGGCAAAAGAATACACAGCTACATCGGGTGGCGGCGCAGTAAGCGTAACATTAACAGGTAAGATGGAACTCACAAAGATTGATATTTCTCCTGATGTTGTTGACGCCGAAGATGTAGAGATGCTTTCCGACCTTATTATTGCAGCTACAAACGAGGCTTTAAGAGCTGCCCGTAAGGAAAAGGAAGACACAATGGAAACTATTTCAGGCGGACTTAACATTCCGGGAATGTTTTAATAATGTCTAATTATAATGTTGCTCCCCTCGAAGTGTTGGTGGAGCAGTTTGAAAGAATGCCCGGCATCGGTCACAAAACAGCGCAAAGACTTGCATATTATGTGCTTAACCTGTCAAAAACAGACGCAGAGGCACTTGCAAAGGCTGTGACTGATGCTCACACAAAAATCCATTATTGCGCAGAGTGCTGTAATCTTACGGATAAAGAACTTTGTCCCGTATGTGCAAATCCCGCAAGAGATAAGTCGGTTATTTGTGTGGTTGAAACTCCCCGTGACGCCTCAGCAATCGAAAAAACACACGAGTACAACGGTGTGTATCATATTTTGCACGGCTCAATTTCTCCGCTTAACGGAATCGGCCCCGATAACATTACCATAAAACAGCTTTTGGCAAGGTTTAACGGAGATGATGTTAAAGAGGTTATTATGGCAACAAACCCGACCGTAGAGGGTGATGCAACAGCTTTATATATTTCAAAGCTGTTAAAACCGCTTGGAGTTAAGGTTACAAGACTTGCTTACGGTATCCCCGTCGGAGGAGATCTTGAGTATGCCGATGAATACACACTTGCAAAGGCTCTTGAAGGCAGGAGTGAAATATAATGGCTTCATTAAAAACAGTAGCGCAGAACAAAAAGGCACATCACGATTATTTTATTGAAGAATCTTTTGAGGCAGGCATTGAGCTTTGCGGAACAGAGGTAAAATCAATCCGTGCAGGCAGAGTAAACCTTAAGGACAGTTGGTGCTCTATAGTTGAGGGCGAAATTTTCATAAACGGAATGCATATTTCTCCCTATGACCACGGCAATATTTTTAATCGTGACCCAATGCGTGTGCGCAAACTGCTTATGCACAAAAAAGAAATCAACCGCCTCTTTGGTATTGTAAAACAGACGGGCTATTCGCTTATACCGATAAGTCTTTATTTTAAAGACAGCAAGGTTAAAGTGCAGGTGGGTCTGTGCAAAGGTAAAAAACTTTACGATAAGAGAGAGGATATGGCAAAACGCTCTGCAAAACGAGATATGGAGCGTGCCATTAAGGAGCAAAACAGATTTTAAATTAAACAAGCAAAAAGCGTGTAACAGTATAACTTTTCGCAATCAAAATTATAAAAGTTCGGTCAGAGAATGTCGTAAAAATGCGATAACCTCTGACCTGATTTTTTATTAAGGTTTAGTAAAGTGATAATCGAGTGACAACGCTTGAAAACCACTAAACTATCCGTTGCGATTATAAAATCTTAACAGTGCAAATCATAATTTTAAATAAAATCCGTTCAACACAAAATACCGTTGCGTTTTGGTTGCAGAGGTATTTATTTTTTTGCTGTTAATTTGTATAAAAATGGCGTAAAAGATTGACTTTTTGTATTATTTGAATTAAAATTATATAGTAGCTTAGTGCGGAAAAAACAGCACTGCTTTGCGGTGCGAAAGGAAAATTATATGAAAATCAAGAGCTTGTTTGTCGGTGATACCGACAATACTTTTATTCAGTTTTTCAGGTATTGCTTTGTAGGCGGTTTTGCCTTTGTTGTTGATTTTGGCGTAATGACGCTTTTAACAGAGGTTTTCTCGGTTTATCCCGTGGTTTCGTCAACCGTTTCTTTTGTTGCGGGTTTGTTGGTAAATTACCTGCTCAGTACATTTTGGATTTTCAAAAATTCAAAAATAAAAAACAGATTTGCGGAATTTCTTGCCTTTGCACTTATCGGTGTAATCGGTCTCGGAATTAATGCCGCAATTATCTGGCTTTTCCAAAATCCGCTTGCGACAGGTCTTGTGTTTGGCGGCGAATCTGCTGTGGTAAACGGCGAAACAAAGTATTTCTGGCTTTGGGGTATTCAGTATTACCACATCGGCAAGATAGTTTCTACTGTAGTTGTATTTTTATGGAACTTCTGCGGCAGAAAATTTATTTTATTTGATAAGAGCAAAAAATAATTTTGTTACAGATAGAGAGGAAATATAATGAAAAAAGTAATTATTATCGGAGCGGGTCCTGCAGGTATCACAGCGGCAAATGAGCTTTTAAAGGATACAAAAGGCGAATATGATGTTACAATTCTTGAGGAAACAGAGCGTATAGGCGGTATTTCTCAAACGGTACGCTACAACGGCAACCGTATGGACATCGGCGGTCACCGCTTTTTCTCAAAGAGCGACGAGGTAATGAATTGGTGGAGCGAGCTTATGCCTGTACAGGGCAAGCCGTCTTTTGACGATAAAATTCTCGGCAGAGAAAAGCCGCTGGTTGAAAACGGCCCTGACCCCGAAAAGGACGACAAGGTTATTCTTGTGCGTGACAGAGTTTCAAGAATTTACTATAACAAGCACTTCTTTGATTACCCCGTTACAATGTCGGCGGCAACAATTAAAAATATGGGCTTTCTCACCACAATGAAAGCAGGTTTCAGCTATCTTAAATCCGTAATGTTCAAAAAGCCCGAAGATTCTCTTGAGAATTTCTACATTAACCGTTTCGGTAAGGTGCTTTATTCAATGTTTTTTGAGGGCTATACAGAAAAGCTGTGGGGCAGACATCCGAGTGAAATTTCAGCCGATTGGGGTTCACAGCGTGTAAAGGGACTTTCAATCAGAGCCGTATTAAAGGATATGTTCTCAAAGGCATTCGGTGGCAAAAAATCATCAAAAGAGGTGGAAACCTCGCTTATTGAGCAGTTCTGGTACCCAAAGTACGGTCCGGGACAGCTTTGGGAAATTGCTACTGACAGAGCGATTGAAAGAGGCGCAAAACTTCTTAAAAATCACAGCGTAAAGAATATTGTATGCAAAGACGGTAAGATTACAGCCGTTGTTTGCAATACTCCCGAAGGCGAAAAGACTATTGAGGGCGATATTTTTGTATCGTCAATGCCTGTTAAAGACCTTGTTGCAGGTATGACAGGCGATGAGCCTTCAAAGGAGATTAAGTATATTGCAGAGAATCTTCCTTACAGAGATTTTGTTACGGTCGGACTTCTTGTTAATAAACTTAACCTTAAGAATGAAACCAAGATGAAAACTCTTAACAATATCGTACCCGATTGCTGGATTTATGTTCAGGAAACCAGCGTAAAACTCGGTAGAATTCAGATTTTCAACAACTGGTCGCCGTATATGGTGGAAGACCCGGAAAATACAGTATGGATCGGACTTGAATATTTCTGCGCCGAGGGTGACGATTTCTGGAATATGAGTGATGAGGAGTGCATTAAGCTTGCTACAAAAGAACTTGAATCAATGGGCGTTATCAGTTCAAGCGAAGTTCTCGACTCTCACCGTGAGAAAATCAAAAAGGCTTATCCCGCTTATTTTGATACTTATGCTCAAATGGACGAGCTTATCAAGTATCTTGATACATACACAAACCTTTACTGCGTCGGCAGAAACGGTCAGCATCGTTACAATAATATGGACCACTCTATGCTTACCGCTATCCGTGCCGCAGAAGCTATAAAGGCAGGCAAGACAGACAAGGGCACAATTTGGAATGTAAATACCGAAAAAGAATACCACGAAACAAAGTAATCGGTTTTGGAGGTAATCTGATGGAATTTAAACCTAACCATTTGGTGCAGGATGAGCACAGCCTTGTACAAAGGGAAAATCATCCTTGCAACGGTTTTATAAAATTTGTAACTTCACATCCGTACATTGCGGTTGCAATATTGTGCCTCGCAAGCACGGTTATTACAACGAGCACATCATTCGGAAGTCTTTTGCCGATATTTGCGATTGTTCCTATGCTCATTGTATTATTTGCGGGAGTTCCTGTCGGAATTTATTTCAGTTCAAAAAATACAACCGATGACGACAGCAGAAAAAAGATGGCTTTGTTTATGTCTGTCGCCTCATTTGCAGGTGCGATAGGGCTGTTTTTAATAATACTTATGAAAGGTTCAACGGCTTTTCATATTCTGAATTACGGTTTGCTTGTGTCGGCGCTTGTGCTTATTTACCTTGCCTGTACAGACAGACTGACGGATAAGGCTTTTGTGGTTGTAATTTTTGCACTCGGTTTTGTGTTAAGGCTTGCCTATGTGCTTTATACCGATATTTCGGTAAGACAACACGATGTCGGAAATTTCGATATGGAAATAGGTCATTGCGGATATATAAGATATTTTTACGAAAACTTTAATCTGCCTGATTTTGATGTAAGAAATTACTGGCAGTTCTATCATCCTCCGTTCCACCATATCATAGCGGCATTATGGATGCGTTTGCAGACATTTTTAGGTATAGATTACTATGCTGCGGGCGAAAATGTGCAGATTCTCACACTTTTCTATTCTTCAATCTGTATGGTTATTTCATATAAGATTTTCAGACAATTGGGTTTGAAAGGCAGAGGTCTTGTATGTGCAGTCGCAATAGTGGCTTTCTGCCCCACTTTCTACATAATGGCAGGCAGCGTAAACAACGATATTCTTTCGATTGCCTTTATGCTTGCGGCTGTTTTAAATACGCTTTATTGGTATAAAAATCCGACTTTCCCGAGAATTATGGCAATTTCTCTTTGTGTTGGCTTGGGAATGATGACAAAGCTTTCCGTATGGATGGTAGCACCTGCAATTGCATTTGTATTTTTATATGTTTTCTTTAAGAATTTAAAGGACTTTAAAAAGTACCTCGTTCAATTTCTGTGCTTTGGCGTTGTGTGTGCGCCTCTTGCACTGTGGTGGCAGGTAAGAAATCTTTTGAAATTCGGAGTACCGCTTACCTATGTGCCGGCACTTTCAATTACAAGCGACCAGTATATCGGAAACTTGCCGTATGCAAAAAGACTGTTTGACTTCGGTTTAAATCAGTATGCAAATGTAGGCGATCAGTTTGTCTCCTACGGTGCGTCATATAATGAGTACAATCCGCTTGTGGCATTGTTCAAGACATCAATGTTTGACGAACTTATAAATACAAACAATTATCCGAAAATTGCAGGGTTTAACATTATTTTGTTCTGGTCTGCGATTCTTATCGGAATATTCGGATTTGCGGCAATGATTTATGCTTTTTGTAAAAGGAAAAATTCAGCCCTTAACAATGCACATAAAATATTTATTGCTTTGATATATGCAGTATTCTTTGTATCATATTATATTTTCTGTTTCCAATTCCCATTTGTATGTACAGAAAACATAAGATATGCAGTACCGCTTATAATACTCGGAGCATTCTTTACGGGACTTGCGGTGCAGTATTTAGGCAAAGCTCCAGACAAAAAATATAAATCTGTTGCAAGAGGTGCAATTTACACTCTTGTAACGGTATTCAGCGTTTCTTCTGTACTTGTTTATTATATAGTAGGAATGCCGTAACAGTATAAAAGCTCTCTTTTGAGGGCTTTTTGATTTGTAACGGATTTGTAACTTCAATAAACAGAGATTTTAACGAGTATGTATTGATTTTCATATTTAATTGGTGTATGATTAGTTAGAATTATAATTGACATATTTTGTCCAATTAATTTTATGAGGTAATAATATGAGGATAGTAATTGTCGGATGCGGTAAAGTCGGCACATCTATAGCGTCCCAGCTTAATGCGGAGGGGCACGACATTGTTGTAGTTGATATTGACCGCAACGCTGTGCAAAATCTTTCTAATTCCCTTGATGTTATGGGAATAGAGGGTAACGGTGCATCGTATGAGGTGCTTGCGGAGGCTGGGGCAGAAAAGGCTGACCTTGTTATTGCGGCGGCGGCTCTCGATGAAGTAAATCTTTATACCTGCCTTATGGCAAAAGCTGCGGGTACAACACACACTATTGCAAGAGTAAGAAATCCGCAATATGCGGCGGATATTCACCGTGTTAAAGATACTCTCGGTCTTTCAATGTCTATCAATCCGGAGCTTACGGCGGCAAAAGAAATGAGCAGACTTCTCAGATTTTCGGGTGCTCTTGAAATCGACACTTTTTCCAGAGGCTCGGTTGAACTTATAAAAGTCGCTCTTCCCGAGAATTCTTCAATAGCGAATAAAAAGATAAGCCAGATTGATATTTTAAAAGGTAAAGTCAGAATTTGCCTTGTCGAAAGAGGTAACGAGGTATTTATTCCTAACGGTGACTTTGTGCTGCTTGGTGGTGACAGAATTTCTGTTGCGTCAAAGGCCGATGTGGCGGCAAAATTCTTTAAGCGTATCAGCGTATCAATCGGTAAAAGCCGAGATGTGATTTTGCTTGGCGGAGGTAAGATTTCGTTCTATCTTGCAAAAAACCTTATTGCTTCGGGTGCAAGCGTAAAAATTATTGAAAAAAATTCTGATCGCTGTTGGGAACTTACAAACATACTTCCCGAGGCCGTTGTTATTCAGGGTGACTGTATGGATCAGGATCTTCTCTTAAGCGAAGGTGTTGAACACGCCGACGGTGTGGCTGCACTTATGGACTATGATGAAGAGAATATCCTTATTTCTCTTTATATTCAGAGCGTGTCAAAGGCAAAGGTTATTACTAAGGTAAATAATACTTCTTTTGACTCTATTCTTCACGGCTTGAAAATAAAAACAATTATTCACCCTAAAAATCTTACGGGCGAGTATATTGCAAGTTATATCCGTGCAATGCAGAATTCACTCGGCAGTAATGTAGAAACATTGTACAAACTCAATGATGACGCTGTAGAGGCGCTTGAATTCAGAGTGCGCAGTACATCAAGAGTAACGGGTATTCCTTTGCAGGAACTTAATTTAAAAGATAACTTGCAGGTTATCAGCATTAATCGTCACGGAAAAATTATACTTCCGCAAGGCAGCGATAAAATTATGTGTGACGATACCGTAGTTGTAATTACTAAGCATAAAGGCCTTAGCGACCTTGATGATATTTTAAAGCATTGAGGTTAAATAACTATGAATAAACGAAGTATTATTTATATTTTGGGTTGGGTGCTTATAGTTGATGCCGTTGCAATGCAGATAGGCACAATTACATCTTTAATTTACGGTGAAAAAGAGGCGTGGTATTTTGTGCTTACCGGTGTTGTAAGCGCAATACTCGGTGTACTTGCTATAAAGGTTAAAAAGCCTAAAAATATGGTACTTTACCAAAAAGCAGGTTTTGCATCAACGGCGCTTAGTTGGATTTTGCTTTCGCTTGTAGGCTGTATGCCGTTTTGGCTTAGCGGAGAAATCCCGTCTTTTATAGATGCTTTTTACGAAACCGTATCGGGTATCACTACAACCGGCGCAACAATTCTCAATGATGTAGAGGCGCTTAGCAAAGGTATGCTTATGTGGAGAAGTTTTCTTCACTGGTTAGGCGGTATGGGTGTTATCGTCTTTTTGCTCGCAATAATCCCTAAACTCGGCGGACAGCAGAGTATTTTTCTTATGAAAGCAGAAAGCCCCGGTCCTATCATAGGCAAGGCTGTACCTCGAATGAGAAATTATGCCACTATGCTCTACGGCATTTATATTACTCTTACCGCACTTGAGTTTATTTTGCTTTTGTTTGGCGGTCTTAATGTATTTGAGGCAATAAACACAAGTTTTTCAACTGCCGGTACAGGCGGATTCGGAATATATAACAGCAACGCAGCGGCTTTTGACAGCTATTATGTGCAGACTGTAATTGCCGTGTTTATGCTTTTGTTCGGCATAAATTTCTCGGTATATCTCTGTCTTATTGCAAGAAAATTCAAACAATCGCTCAAATTTGAGGAATTGTGGATATACCTTGGAATAGTAGCGGTTTCAACTGCAATTATTGCATTTAATATCAGCTCGATTTACAAGCCGTATGACGCTTTCCATCAGAGCTTTTTCTATGTATCATCAATTATTTCTACAACAGGTTTCGGACTTACCGATGTTAATAAATGGCCCGAACTTTCAAAAACGGTTATTATAATTCTTACATTTATCGGTGCTTCGGCGGGCAGTACGGGCGGCGGATTTAAAATTTCCCGTATTATCCTGCTTTTTAAGGAGGTAAGAAAGGAATTTTCTCTCCTTGTACACCCACGAAATGTTAAACTCGTTAAAATGGACGGCAAGGCAGTAAATCACGATATTATGCGTACCACTTCAATGTATTTGGTGCTTTATATAGGTGTGTTTGCCATTAGCTTTTTGCTTGTTTCCATAGACAATATGGACTTTACAACAAGTTTTACGGCGGTAGCGGCAAATCTTAACAATACGGGCCCGGGCCTTGGTGCGGTTGGCCCTGTAGGAAATTATGCCGATTTCAGCATTTTGTCAAAGATAGTATTTATTTTCGATATGCTGGCAGGCAGACTTGAGATTTACCCGCTCTTGCTCCTTTTTGCACCGTCTGCATGGAAAAAATCGTAATATTTAACCACCTCACAGCAAATAATAGTTGTGAGGTGATTTTTAATGTCAGAGGCAATAAACATAGCGGTTGAAAAAGCAGAGAAACCAAAAAGGATAAAATTCACCTTTTATCAAAAGATGTTTTTTCTGTATTTTCTAAATATAACGGATTGGATATGCACTGAGGCTTTGCTTGCAAGCGGATACTTTGCAGAGGCTAATCCTGTTATGCAGCCTGTTTTAAACAATTTTTGGCAGACAATTATAATCAAGGGAGTAATTCCCCTTGCGGTAATTCTGTTGAGCTGTTTGGTAAACAAATGGGCGAACGCAGGCGACAGTATTATAATAAACATAATGCTGTATGTTGGTATTTCTATATATATGCTCGTAAATCTTTGGCATATTTTCAATTTTGTATTGCTCTTTTTCATATTTTAATGTAAAATAATAAAGAATGAGTAAAGACGGAGGTGTTGTTTTTGCCCGCATTATCTGTAAGTAATCTTACAATGACATTTATAGAAAGAAATTTGTTTACCGATGTATCGTTTGAGGTAGAGTCAAGGGATAAAGTTGGCTTTATCGGTGCAAACGGCGTGGGCAAAACAACTCTCTTTAAAATATTGGACGGCGAAATTTCACCTACATCGGGCAATGTGGTTTTTGCCAAGGATACTGTTGTCGGCTATATGGAGCAGCATGCCTGCAATAATCCACGAATCAGCATTTATAACGAACTGCTGTCCGTGTTCGATTATTTGACCGATACAGAGCAGGAGATAGCCGAAGTAACAAATGCGATAGAAAATAAAGACGGCGACTTAAATGCGCTTGTAGAGCGCCAGACAAGGCTTATTGACGAGTTTGAAAGACTTGGCGGACTTACATACAAAAGCCGCACACGCTCGGCTTTGCTCGGGCTCGGCTTTACAGAGGCAGAGCTTGATATGCCTGTCGGAAATTTAAGCGGCGGTCAGCGTTCAAAATTAAGCCTTGCAAAACTTTTGCTTTCAAAAAGCAACTTCCTTTTGCTTGACGAGCCTACAAACCACCTTGATATAAGCGCAGTAAATTGGCTTGAGAGCTTTTTGCGTGACTTTAAGGGCGCAATGATTATAATAAGCCATGACAGATATTTTCTTGACAATGTTACAAACAAGACGATTGAACTTGAGCACTGCAAAACAATGTGCTATAAAGGTTCGTACTCTGAATTTATCAAGAAAAAAGAGGCATATAACGAGTCTTTAAAGAATAAATATGAAAATGACTTAAACGAAATTAAGCGTATAGAGGGCATAGTAGAACAGCAGAAACGCTGGGGCAGAGAAAGAAACTTTATTACTGCCGCAAGCAAGCAAAAAGAGGCTGACCGCATAAAGGCACAGCTTGTTAAGCCTGAAAGCGAGCTTGATACCGTAAAAATGAGATTTACTCCGAAGATTGAAAGTGGCAATGATGTTCTTATGTGCAGTAATCTTTCAAAATCTTTCGGAGATAAAAAGCTGTTTTCTGATGTAAACATACATATCAGAAAGGGCGAGAAAGTATTTATTCTCGGTGGTAACGGCTGCGGAAAAACAACTCTGTTCAGAATTTTAATGGGAAAATGCCCGCAGGACAGCGGCGAGTACGAGTACGGTACAAATGTAACGGTAGGTTACTTTGACCAGTTACAGCAAAACCTTAACCTTGAAAATACCGCCGTAGATGAAATATGGGATACTTTTCCTCAGATGACTCAAACAGAGGTGCGAAGTGCGCTTGCATCATTCCTTTTCAGAGGTGACGAGGTATTTAAACCTCTTTCAAAAATGAGCGGCGGCGAAAGAGCGAGAATTTCGCTTGCAAAACTTATGCTTAAGGGCAGTAACTTCCTTTTGCTTGACGAGCCTACAAACCACCTTGATTCGGCGTCAAGAGAAGAACTCGAAAAAACACTTGCCGACTATAGCGGTACTTTGCTCATAATCAGTCATGACCGTTATTTTATCAATAAGTTGGCAGATAGAGTGCTTGTGCTTGATAAGAACGGTATAACCGAATATCTCGGCAATTACGATTATTATGTTGAGCATATAAGAACCGAGCAGACCGAAGTTAAGACAGCGGCGGTCAAAAAAGAAAAACCGCAGAATGATTACTTTCTGCAAAAGCAAAGACAGAGTGAAGAACGCAAAAAACAGACAAGACTTAAAAAAGCGGAAGAGGCAATTGAAAGACTTGATGAAGAAATAGCGCAGACACAGGAATTGCTGTCAGGCGAGGAAGTAGCGGCTGATTACGAAAAACTTATTGAACTTACAAATAAACTCGAAGAATTGCAGAATGAACAGGAAGAACAGTATGCAAT
>ENA-OYWX01000687-OYWX01000687.1-human-gut-metagenome-genome-assembly--contig:-NODE-687-length-12608-cov-11.636979_pt1 | contig 12608 bp, 9 predicted proteins | sample MGYA00244815_ERZ653406 | MGnify/ENA primary metagenome ERZ653406 (study PRJEB26926, sample SAMN06165037) | human gut metagenome | biome: ENVO:00009003; feature: ENVO:2100002; material: ENVO:00002003...
GAAGATTCTATACCTAATATAATTGTATCCATAATCTATACCTTATTATATATATATTAATGTGTAAGGATTTCAAGTCCGTTTTCCGTCATAAGAAATGTATGTTCCCATTGTGCAGAAGGAAGTTCGTCTTCCGTAACTACTGTCCATCCATCTTCTTCATCTATAAATACTTCCCAAGTCCCGGCATTAATCATAGGTTCGATAGTAAAGACCATGCCCGGTACTAATAACATGCCTGTCCCCTTTTTTCCAAAGTGCTCTACGTCAGGCTCTTCGTGAAATTCCACTCCTACACCATGTCCGCAGAGGTCACGCACAACAGAAAAGCCATTTTTTTTGGCATGTTTCTCTATCGCATGACCTATATCGCCTATAAATCCAAAAGGTTTGGCTGCTTCCATGCCGATTTCCAAGCACTCTCTGGCCACTTGCACTAATTTTTCTTTTTTAGGAGTAGTCTTTCCAATAATAAACATACGTGAGGCATCGGCATAATAACCATCCAAAATAGTGGTGCAGTCCACATTTATAATATCCCCTTCTTCCAAAATATCAAATTCATTAGGAATGCCATGACATACCACTTCATTAATAGAGGTACAACAGCTTTTGGGAAAACCTTCATAACCTAATGTAGCGGGAATACCACCGTGCGATATGGTGTAATCATACACCAACTTATCAATTTCGAGAGTGCTCATACCGGCATGAATTTCTTTTTCTACTAAATCTAGAACTCCGGTATTAATGATTCCGCTTCGGCGTATGCCTTCTATTTGCTCAGGCGTTTTGATCAGTTCTCTTGTGGGAACCAAATGTCCTCTATCCTGATAATAAAGAACCTTTCTATCTAAATCTGTGATTTCCATTCCTTTAGGAACTCTCCAGTTTATTTTATTCCTTTTCATTTATTTTGTTTATAATCTGGTAAACGCTTGTTATTGACTGACAAAGATAATATTTATTTGTTTATTATATAACAGTCTATGAGATAAAAGTTTAATTCGCTTTGAAAAGATATGTGGAAATGGGGCCATCTGAATAAGAAGAAAGGCGTATGCCTAGCATTCCACCACCCGATACACATTTCCCTTGGCGGTATGCACCCGCTCGCCCAACTGGGGTAGAATGCGGCTCAGGCTGTATGCCGTCATACCCCTCATGGCCGAGGGATGGGCGGACTTCATCCGCTCGAACAACTGGGTGGCGGAAAGGGTCAGTACCTCCTGCGGATGGTCCTCTTCCGTGGCAAAGCGGAAGCAGAGGCGGAACACCTCCTCTTCGGGTACATGCTTGTAGAACAGGGCGTTATGACGCTGTATGGTTTGTTCCTCTTCCTTGTTAAACCAGCTTCGTTCGCCGGACAGAAGCTCCGCCTTGAGTTGGGCGTACAGTTGCTCATGCTCTACGGAGGTGGTGCAGTCTATGGCGTGCTCCAGACTGACACAGAGGAAACGGCGCGAACCGGTACGGTCCACCAGCAGGTCTTCCCGGTTGCTGGTGCCGATAAACGAGGCGATGCGGGGAAGTGCCGAAGCACTGCGTTTGTAGGCCTTGCGGATATTCAGTGCGGAAGCCTGCATCAAGTTCTTTAGAAGGGGCATTTTGGACACACCCAACTTGTCGAATTCATCCAGGTTGATCAGGCCATAGGCGGCTAACCTGGCTTCGGCGGATGCCGGGGAGCCGAGGTCGTAACTCTCTGTATAGTAGGCTTTCAGCGCATCGGGCATCAACAGGCGGCAGAACGTGCTTTTCCCCAGTCCCTGACGACTGCTCACCAGTAGGGGTGCCACGCTGTTGGCGCGGTTGGTATCCGGCCGGAACTGCATCCATTGGGCGGAGAGTCCCAGCATCCAGCGGTGGAAACCGTTTACCCATACCGGATCATCGGACACCCTGCGGGCGAGTGTCGCCACCCGGTCAGTGCCGTCCCATTCGGGAAGCCGCTCAAAGTAGGCGGTAAAGGGATGGTATTCGCTGATGCGGCGCGAGCGCACAAAGCGTTGGATGTCCCTGTCCCAGCAGTCTATGCCCGCTTCGATGGCCTCCAGACTGAGCGAGTTCATCCAGCGTTCGTCTACCTTGGCGTAGCGCAAGTGGTCATCGGAAATGCCGTTTTCCACTCCCGCCACCTCGGTCTCCTCAGTCAGCACGTTGAATCGGAAGCGGTAGCGGGAGGTGAGAAAAGTGGTCACTTCCTGCATCAAGGTACGTGATTTCGCCTTCCCAACAGTTTCTTCCGGAGATATTGGCGCGGCTTCCTTTTCAGTATCTTTCGAGGATTTCAGTCCGACTTCCTTTCGGGAGTCTTCCAAAGATATCGGTTGGGCTTTCTTTTTAATGTCTTTCGAGTGTATGGGATTCATAACCTCCCGAACATTTTCCAATTGTACAGACTCCTCCTCTGTTTCTTCCGTTAAGGCAGCCAGACATCCGGAAAAACCGTCTCTGCTTTCCAACAAATTTCCCTCGCCGTTTTCAGCAAGAAGAACCTGTGACTTGTCCACTTCTTTCACTCCATCTTCATCGGAAACGATGTAGTGGTAACTGCCCGCCAGCGCATTTCCGTCGGTGCGCGGAGTCCAGTCCAGCACCAGAGCCACCCGGCCTTCGCGTATATCTACAGCCAGATGTACACCGGGCATGGTCCGACAAAGCGGCATCAGTCCGTTGAGGGCGGATACGAGGTCACGGCGTGGCGTTCCGTCGGAGGGAACAGGAGCTGACAGGAATTTGCTTCCGAAGAAGACTGTTTTGAGAGTGGCGAATACATTCATGAGCACTTTTTTTAGATTTGACGAACTACAAATATACAACATAAAAAAGCCTTTGTCAAGAGGGAAGACAAACTAATCCAATCCCGGCTCAGAATATGACGGAGCCTGACACAATGACATATATACGTATAGGCTCATGCATACGTACGTGTAGCCCGATGCGTATATACGTGTGGGCTTATGCCACCGTATGTATTGACCAATGCGTGCCTACGTACACATTTTAAAATATACAGCTCACGCTGAGTGCTGCAAAAAGACCTTGATGTTTTCAAAAAAGGTCGTTGTGTTTTCAAAAAACTTCAGCACCTTTTTAAAAAAGCTCGGTATCTTTTTCATGTAGGGGTAGATAGAATCATCCCTTCACTAAGCCGGTCATCCCTTCTTTTCCGACCATCTTTGTTCCCGTTCATCCTTACATTTTAATTAAAGCGTCCAGATAATCAATCGGTTAAGAATGACAGAACATCCCCTCATCCTCGTTTCAGCGGCGTTTGCCAAGTTTCTCCAAATCAGCCTTCAGCATTTGCGCTATCAAAAAAAGTCTTACAGATGAAAGGAGGCTGAAAAGACAACACGGGATGTCCATTCATTATCGGAATCCCCACCAACATGATGTTTCAGCAGCTAATGAAAGGAAGAACGGAATTTTCGGACAGCTCCCTGATTAGGGATTAATCCGAAAATCCTGTGGGTGATCCGTGTAGATTATCCAAACAACATTATTTTTGCATTTAAATTAAACAAACCAATCCAATGAATCCCAATCGTAGTCTGCATAAGTTACTTCGGATAATCTTCTCTGAAGTTTTAATGGAATATTTCGACATATCCGGTTGGCATGACGATTCTTCAAAAATCGAAGTTTGGCTTGATGAGAAGAATTATATGGAACGTTTTGATTACAAGAACGGTACTGTCATTTCCAGTGGTTTTATAGATGAAAAAGTAATTTAGGACTTTCCTCTGCGTGGCAAACCTGTCTATCTTTATGTCCGGCGTCGTCGCTGGTATGATAAAGCCACCGGTGAACCCTTTTCCTATACATACGATGACCTTGCTGCCGAAGGAACGAAACTCACCCGAGTTTGTTTCTTTTTTAAAAGAGGAAGATTGAAAGTAGCGTCTGTAGCGTAAGTTCAATGGTCCTACTGGCGTAGCTTGCACATTAGTTTCAATCCACACACCTACATGAGGTGTGACTCCTAACTTTGTTGCATCTTCCAAAGTGGCTTTGTTTCAATCCACACACCTACATGAGGTGTGACTGTGGTTACAAAGATGTCATGGGAGGCATCGACAGTTTCAATCCACACACCTACATGAGGTGTGACAGCTGTTCAGGACTCTAAACAGCAAGAATCAGGAGTTTCAATCCACACACCTACATGAGGTGTGACCGTCATGCCATTCGCACCCCAGTCCGACCGGCTGCGGTTTCAATCCACACACCTACATGAGGTGTGACACAAACACAAGTATTTGATACTAATCTGGACAAAGTTTCAATCCACACACCTACATGAGGTGTGACAGCTCCATAATTCAGATAATGTAGTAGCTTCTGAGTTTCAATCCACACACCTACATGAGGTGTGACAGCACGCAGAGGCATATATTTAAACTCAGTGTCAGTTTCAATCCACACACCTACATGAGGTGTGACCGTCCCAAATTGACCCGATAAAGACGTTTGATTTGTTTCAATCCACACACCTACATGAGGTGTGACTTTGTTCAACAGTCATAACCCGCATACTCTTATGTTTCAATCCACACACCTACATGAGGTGTGACTGTATACAGAGTTGTATATTATAAATCAATAAATTAACCCTACTAATATGCGAATTCTCATTTTTATTTCAATTGAATAACGGCATTCGCCTTATAAACAAGTCAATCTGCTGATTATTAAGAGTTGCGAAGATACTACTTTTTTTGCAACACTCCACATTCGCACACATTATACAATAAAAGCATTATTAACTTTATAAGCAGTTTCGACACCTATTACTTCCACCCTTCTATTCTCATTTTTACTAAGAATATAGAATCTAACACTATCACGAGACATATCAATGATATCTTTGATTCTTCCTCTCAAGAGACAATATTGTGCTTCTGTCACCTCACATTCAAAGACAGAATTCTGTACCCTCTGTCCATAATCTATGCAAGCCTTAGCCACACACCGTAAACGGCGAGCTCCTTCCTTGCTCGTAGTATCCACATCATAAGTTACAAGAATATACATACTCGTAAATCATTTTATTAGAAATACCGGATAATTATCAATATCTTGCCTAATATATCTTGCCATCAACATAGCTTGTGCATAAGGCAGAAGTCCTATCTCAATTTTTTCATTAAGATAAGGATGGATTATCACCTCTCTTTTCTTAGCCTGCCATGCAGAAATAAAAATCTTTTTCCCTTTATCTGTCATAACAACCCCATTATCACCTTGAAACAAAAAATCCTTGGATGTGATCTGTCTTTTATTAATTAATGACAAGACAAAACGATCACCAAGATAGGCACGAAATTCTTCCATCATATCCAATGCTAAGGACGTACGCCCCGGACGAAGTGTATGGAGAAATCCTACATAGGGATCAAGACCTACAGTCTCGAGTGCTGCAGATATTTCATTTGCTATCAAAGTATAAGCAAATGACAACATGGCATTCACTGCATCCTTAGGAGGACGGCGATTACGACCATGAAATGGAAAATCAGCTTTCTGATTAAGTATCAAAATAGGCAACACTTCAAAATAAGCATTTGAAGCCATGCCTTCATACCCTATTAGGGTCGTCTTATCTTGAGCTGTCAAAGCTTCACGCTTGGCATGCTCCAACACTTGTACTGCTTGATTGACATCTTCATTCTCCCCATAATCACGAATATATCTCCTCAATATATTACGATAGTTTTGAATCTTACCGCCAATCATCAGCCGTGCCGCATGTAACGACCAAGATTCATCGTCCGACAATTGATACTGTTTTTTACGCAACAGTACATTCCCTTTCGTCGTGCCCTGTACCCTGCTGATAAATCTGCCATGAGGAGAAAGGAATGTAAGTGATATGCCATTGTCAGTGCACAATTTCATCACACCGGGACTTGCGCCCATATATCCGAACGTCACAATGCCTTCTATGTTAATAGCAGGAATACGAAACACTTCCTCTTGTTTGACCGACACTACAACATTCAGCCCATCCTTACTAAGATACGCTTCCGGTGTCGTCACATACAAAGTATTCAACAATTTTCTCATTCATATAAATTTTTATTAAGGTATGTATCCACCGTAGTACAATTCTTTACCATCGTTGGCATACAAATATCTTTGAGGGAACATTTATCACAATGCTTGCCATACTCCGCCTTCGGAATAACCGCTTTGGCGAATACCTCGTGCATATCTTGAGTACATTGCTTGACAATGTTCCGCAATTCATCAGTTATATCCACATTCACCCAATGGCGAAGTTCTCCATAAAAGAACACACCGTATGGTATATGGATAGCGTACATTTCCTCAAGACACATTGTCTGTGCTGCCAACTGCACTTCATCCACTTCATTCCTTTTTGGTTTACCATGTTTATACTCCACAACCACCGGTTTCCATTGCCCCGGATACTTCGGATGCTGAATTGTGTCTTCAAAAGATAAAGACGGAAGCAGTTCTATAGCATCTGAAATGCCATAAAGACCCAGTTCATACGAAGCAATATTCACTGCGCGTAATGTTATTTGGTCACCACACTTCTGCCTATAAAACGGATCATCTACATGCTTGTGCAGGATCTGTCCTTCAATGGTAAGACGATTATCATCCCATTGCTGTTCGATATGTATTAAAGCCCATTGCCGAGGACAGAACCTAAAGTGCTGAATCCCCGACAACATGAGCATATCGTCTTCGCTATACATATACCTTTTACTTATATCAGCTCTTCAACAGTAACATTTGATGGAACATTCTCCTTGTCTATAATGACCGAATAGTCGCTGAATGAACGCGGTGCTCCGTCACAGATCTTCTCCACCTTAACCAAGTCAAACAGTTTGTTGGCAGGAGCATTGCCTAATACGGAATCATGCTTGAAAACAATCAGCTTTTGTGCACTCATCAATCCGCGTGCTGCCGAACGGTCCACATCGAACATATTCTTCAATGCTTCAAAAAATAATGCAAGGTCTTCTTCTGAGAATCCGGTTTGTCGTGCCAAGTTGGCAGAGATGAAACCATGGCAGATGTAGAGGCCATAAGGTACGGTAGCCTTGCGACCTTGTATTCCTACTTGCAACTCATAAGGCTTTTCTTCATCGCGGGCTGCGCACACCGTTAGTGCATGTTCTTCTGAAACAATCATATCTTTTGAACGGGCAAAAGTCATCTGAACAGCTCCTTTTACTTGTCCTGCATTAGGGCCCGTTGATAGAACTGCGCCAAAGGTTCTCACATCAAAGAATCGTTTGCACATAGCAGTTCTACCAGCAGGCACTTTATCAGCAGGAGCTTTTCCTTTCTCAAGCTTTATACTGAGATCTTCATATGTCTTACGGATTTCTCCATTAATAAAGACTTCTTCGCCTGAAATTTCCTTAGACTTAACAAGAATATCGTTACCAAGTTGTCCTGATTTAGCTATTTGTACATAATTACGCACCTTGCGCTTAAGGCAAACATCTGTAACAAGTCCCATACCAGTTTCAGCATCCACACGGGGGAGATTGCCTGCATCGGGGTCACCATTTGGGTTACCGTCTTGTACATCAAAGATGTAAACGAAATCTATTCTGTTTCTAATTTCTGACATAGTTATTTTCTTTTTTATATTGTTATTACTCTTCTGCTTCTTTATTATCTCTGTGGCATTTCTGATGATAATAGCCAAGAAAAAAACGTCCTTGATCACTCAAATTCAATGTATTTGGAAAATCTTGGATTAATGCTATAATTTCTTTCTTTTGATCATCAAAGAAATTAGCAAGTCCTTTTTTGTCTTTTGCTAATTTGCTATAATGACTATTTGATAGTTTAAGAATGGTTGGAAATACAGCTGATGGGGTAGATGAAGCTGCATTCAAATAACTTGAACGAATAGTATCTTGCTTATTTGCGGCATACTGGAGATTTTCCATTACCGCAAATAACCGTCCGCAAAGATACCCTTGATTTTGATTGTCTTTATCTAACATAATATCGAGTTTTTTATTGTTGTTATTATCATTCAGTCGGTTAAGATAAGCCTTGATGATGGCAGCATGCACAATGTTAACGGATTGTTTTGCACGTATGCGGCAAACGCAAGCTTGAAACAAAGAAACCGGATATGGTAATCCTTGAAAGATGCTTTTCACCACGGCATCAGGAAGACTAGGAGGGCAATTTTCTTTTATGTTCTCTTTCAAACTAACAGCCTTGAGTATTGCGTATAGACTACAATAATTAGGTCTTTTATCTCCACTCGTTATGATTTCCATATCTTCAAAATGCAAGAGAAGTTTACCGGCAAATTCCTTTACTGTAGTCTCATTCCAATACGATATCGCTATTCTTGCCTTGTTAGCGGCAAACATTCCGAGGATATAAAATTTATCATCAGTTTGAATAGGCTTATTTCCATTATATATTGATTTGAATATTTGGGTAATATTTTCAAGTTTGCTATCAGGGTTATCCTTTTCTTCCCACCCAAATAAAGAATACACACTCTCTTCTATTTGCATATTTACTTCGTTTTTCCTTGAAGCCCAAAATGCATAAGTCCTTAAGCCGACAGTAAATTTATTATGAGAGTTATAATCAATCAGTTTTTTTAAAGCAGCAGCAATTGCAAATTCCGCCGACTTAGACATCGACGCATTATTTCCTTGCTCTTTTCCGTAGGAATCATATCCTTGATTCTTTTGAAAAGACACCAATTTTGTATCACTGAATTTCCCTAATTGGATTTTTGTAAAAGTTTTAACTGGTTGACATTTTTCACCCGTAACTAAACACACACAGATTCTGCTGAAATCAGTTTTGCCCTCATCAGTTTTATAATAAGATAAAACTGATTCTTTCTCAGCTATTATCTGTGTTTCTCCTTGAATGAGAAAAGATATGTTTTTAGTGAAATTCTTCTTTATATTATCCCAGTTATCGGCCTTTTGGAGCAATGACAATACGTCCTTGTTACTAATATAGAAGTTTGCAACAGCTTTTAAATCCTCATCATAGGGATATTGAGAACATAAGTCATTGATGTATTCAAGAAATGCCGAATGGTTTCTAACATTCTTGGCAATTTCTTTTTTATACTCAGCTTCCTTTTCAGGCTTTAATCCCTCGTCATTTATATGTATAGTAGCATTACTAATGCCTAAAACATAAGAAAAATTATCCCATAAATGATTAGGCAAACTTTTTGTGCCTGTACGACCATTGGTTTTAGCTACAAGTTTCTTAACAGGATTATCCTCTATTCTACACAGATTTCCATCTTTATCAATAACAATTATAAAACCAATCTCTTTGTATTCCAGCCCCAAAGGAGCTACATTATCCCCACTTCGATGGTAATAATCATACAATGCCTTCAATATCATCTCAGTACCTCCTCACTATCTTTACTTGGTACAACAATCACACCTTGTTTCATTCTAGCACGATAAAACATGGCATCCGGTTTCTGGGCATTCCCCTCAAAATCCATATCATAAAGCATAATGCCCAAATCTCTGTCTTCAAACAAAGGCGGCTCAAGATAATCCGTATTATCAATGTATTTCCAATTTGCGGCAAATTCGCGGCAACCCAAATAAGGCTGCGTAAAGCATTGCCCTTGCAATGCTCTGCGTTCAAACATCTGATAATACTTCATGGGATTCTCATCATTACTTGGCTGATGTTTGGCAAAAGCCTCCTTCGGACGATCTTTTACTGGGATAAATATCAATTTGGCATAAATGCGATAACGCACATCTTGCAAAAGCAAAGAGTTCTTCTGTTGGCGTGTCTTTCCATCGTCTATATAAATTGGTTTCATACTGGAATTTACCACTGCTCCCACTTCATTTCGCCTGATGGTAGTCCACTTAATGGGATTAAGCACTTCAATCTTCGTCACCTGCCAACGCATGGCATAGCGTTTGAAAAGTATAGCCTCAAAGACAGCACGTGCTGCCGATGGTGTAATGACATCGTAGCTCACTCGTTCTACTTTCAGTTCCGGGCGAGTAAAACAAGCCCAGTCACCCCATATCTCCAAACAATATTCTTTATCTGTATATTCCATATTATTCATTACTTTCGTTATTTTGCTATAAATCTTCCGATTCCGTCTTGTCTTTATATCATTAATATCTCTTCCATCCAATGGTTTTCAAGTTTAAGCCCTATAGCATTATCATACTGCGCCCTGTCGGCCAACACATATATACCTTCCAATATTTCTTCAACAGCACCATATTTAATCAATTGACTGAAATTCGAGCGATGAACACCTACAGTAAACTTGGCCAGTTGTTTCATTAATGAATATGTACAACCCGACTTTTTCAAATTCTCCACAAGTCCCATACTGTTTTCCCAATTCACTATGACATTCATACCATCATCATCAATCAGCCTAAACTCTTTTGAGGCTGTTTCAAAACATAACTCGTCAAGTTTATAAAGATAATGTTTCATATCCTTTTTATCAAACGTATCCTTCCTGAAATAAAGCTGTTGAAAATACTTTTCCATTGTGGAAGGAGCAAACCAATCGCTATCAGTAGGTAAGTTCAGTCGTGCATTGTTGGCTGCTGCCATTGAACCAAAGAGTATGCGCTTCTCTGCAGAAAGGCTGAATACAAATGTGTGACCAATCCTATTTTTCCCTTCACGGTTACATCTTCCCGCCGCTTGCAATACAGAATCAAGTCCTGCCTCTTGACGAAATACAACTGGAAAATCTATATCTACACCCGCTTCTACGAGTTGGGTTGCTATTACTCTTACAATTGGATGTGCTTCATCCTTTAACAAAGCTTTTATCTTACATATCGTTTCACTAATATGGGCAGGGCACATCATTCTTGATAAATGAATTTTCACTCCTTCGTCAGGCAAGCGATTATACAATTCCTTGGCATCCTTACGGGTGTTCACAATACAGAGTACCTTATCATGTTCAGACACCTTTGCCGCTATTTCATCATATGTTTTCCCCGTGTTATCTATTTCCAATTTCACACGACGGAGCTTGTCATGTAACGCAAATTCAGTCGGAATAATTTCCATGATATGTTCTATTCCCTTAAATCCGACTTTAGGATTTGCGCCTTCTATCAAACCGCTAAGCACCGGCTGACTCGCTGTTGTAAACAATATAGATACTCCAAACATTTTTTGATATGCCTTCATCGCATCGACTATCGGTTGCAAAAAGTCGGTCGGCAATGTCTGAACCTCGTCTAAGATAATAACTGAATTCACGATATTGTGCAACTTACGGCAATCGGACGGTCTATTGCTAAACATAGATTCAAAAAGTTGCACGTTGGTAGTGACAATAATGGGATAATCCCAATTTTCAGTGGCCAGCTTCGCTTTTTCGCGTACTTCCTCATTTTTAATATCATCCGGATTGAAGTTACTGTGATGTTCCAATACATTCTCTTCACCGAAGATTTTCTTCAGGAGACCTGCCGTCTGTACAATGATGCTAGTATATGGAATGGCAATGATGATACGATTCATGGCATGATTTGCAGCATGCTTCATGGCCCATAACAAAGACGAAAGCGTCTTGCCGCCTCCCGTTGGTACCGTAAGGCTGTAGAAACCTTTTTCACCTAAAGATGTTTTGCTGCATTGTTCTTGTACTTTCCTACGAATACGATTTACTTCCGTATCAACTGCATCCAACTGCAATTTTTGCAAATGCGCTTCCAATTTCGGTAACAAATCGACAACCGTAGACGAGCACTTCCTTTTCTGCCATGACTCTAGATTCATAAATTGCTCCGTGTCGAGTCGGTCAGCATCGACAAGACAAGAAAAAAGCATACGAGACAGGTGATGAAAGTGTTTCCGGTCTACCTTAAATTTAGAAAAAGGTGATTCAAGAAATTCTTTATACAATAAGGGTATATCTATATTTATATTATCCTTGTCTATTTCTTCAGGCAACGGTTTTTCCTGCAAGATATTTTCTGCTTCCACATAATCATACAGTCCTGTATGGTGGGAAATTATTTGATTGGCAAGAAGATTGAGAACATCTTTCCCCATGAAATCCTTTGCCAGTATTCCACCCACAAAAGCATGAGCGTGATCATTATAATGCTTTTTATCATTCGTGGACAAACCGTTTACTTTACGTATGTATTGTTGGAACGCGGCACGTTCTTTACCTTTGTCATGAAGCAGACCAAGTGCATATCCCCAAGAAGGGAGTTCAAACCTTTTGGCAAAAGAGGCAGCTATTTTTGCTACTCCTTTTTGGTGCTCATCATTTGACTGTATCACCCATTGTCCATTCTCTTTATTTTGATACAAATGAGAGATTAATTGTCTTTCTGCTATCATATAATAAAATTCATTAAAGTCATATCATACAAATGTATAAAATAATTTTAGATTTTACTAACATTAAAAGCTACTGACGGCAAGTTTTCAAACTGAACCTTCTATATTTTGTAGGAATCCATAAAAGAAAAAGCTCCAAAAATCATTGATTTTCAGAGCTTTTCTTCAATTTACTTTTCTGATCCGTACACCCTCAGGGATTCGAACCCTGGACCCACTGATTAAGAGTCAGTTGCTCT
>ENA-OYWX01000700-OYWX01000700.1-human-gut-metagenome-genome-assembly--contig:-NODE-700-length-12271-cov-7.334234_pt1 | contig 12271 bp, 7 predicted proteins | sample MGYA00244815_ERZ653406 | MGnify/ENA primary metagenome ERZ653406 (study PRJEB26926, sample SAMN06165037) | human gut metagenome | biome: ENVO:00009003; feature: ENVO:2100002; material: ENVO:00002003...
CATTTATAAAACAATAGTTAAATGCAGACTTAATAAAAATGATATGGAACAGATAAAAGAACAACTAACTGACATCAAATCAATGAATATGGACGAGCTCACAGAGTTTATCATATCGCTCGGAGAGAAGAAATTCCGTGCGAAGCAGATATATGAGTGGATTCATGTGAAGCATGTGGACAGCTTTGATGAGATGACCAATATTTCAAAAAAGTTCATACAGGTATTAAAGGACAATGCAATACTCATCTCGCTAAAAAAAGAGGAGGTGCAGGTGTCAAAGCTCGACGGCACGAGAAAATATCTCTTTGCACTTGATGATGGCAACGTCATAGAAAGTGTACTTATGAAGTACAAGCATGGAAACTCTGTATGCATATCTTCGCAGGTTGGCTGCAGGATGGGGTGCAGATTCTGTGCATCTACTCTTGATGGTCTCGTTAGGGGGCTTAGGCCGTCTGAGATGATTGACCAGATTTATCAGATAGGCAAGGACATAGGAGAGCGCATCTCAAATGTAGTTGTCATGGGGACAGGTGAGCCGCTTGACAATTACGACAATCTGCTGCGCTTTATAGAGCTTCTTACTGATGAAAACGGTATCAATATCAGCCAGCGCAATCTGACAGTTTCCACATGTGGTCTCGTACCGCGCATGAGACAGCTTGCAGATGAAAAGCTTTCTATCACGCTGGCGCTTTCACTGCATGCCTCCAACCAGGAAAAGAGAAAAGCTCTCATGCCGGTTGCAAACAGCTATGATATACATGATGTGGTCGATGCATGCAAATATTATTTTGCACAGACCGGCCGCAGAGTCACCTTTGAGTATAGCCTGGTAGGCGGAGTGAACGATACAGCCGAGGATGCAACAGAGCTTTCGGCACTCGTGCATGGCATGAACTGCCATATAAATCTGATTCCGGTAAACCCGATAAAGGAGCGCGACTACGTGCAGTCCAACAAGGGTGTTATAGAGGCTTTTAAAAATAGGCTTGAAAAAAACGGAATTAATGTTACTATTAGAAGGGAAATGGGCAGAGATATAGACGGTGCCTGTGGACAGCTTCGCAAGAAGCATATAGATAAAGAGAGAGGAATAAACTAGATGAAGACGTTTTCCATTACGGATGCAGGTGCTATTCGTGAGATGAATCAGGATTTTTATTTCTCGTCTGACACTGCAGTAGGAAATCTTCCGAATCTTTTCATCGTAGCAGATGGAATGGGAGGACACAAAGCCGGTGACTATGCTTCCAGATACACTATAGAGCGTGTGGTTGCATCGGTATCGAGAAATGCCGGGGATGAACCGGTATCCATCATCAAAGAGGCTATCAACAAGGCAAATGAGCTTTTGGTGGCTGAGTCTCGTGAGGATGAAGCTAAGCGTGGAATGGGTACCACCTTAGTCGTAGGAACTATTATAGGAAACAAGCTTTTTGTGGCCAATATAGGTGACAGCAGGCTTTATATTGTAGGTGGCACAGAGCAGATCAGACAAATTACCAGGGATCATTCACTGGTTGATGAGATGGTCAGGATGGGTGAGATAAATGCCGACGAGGCGAGAGTTCATCCGGACAAGAATATCATCACGAGAGCTGTCGGGGCAGCAGATCATGTGGAGGCAGATTTTTTTGAGGTCGAGCTATGTGAGGACGACAGGATTCTTCTGTGTACAGACGGACTTACCAATATGGTGAGAGATAAAGAAATATGCGATACTATTAGGCAAAATGATAATATCGAGACAGCAGCGTCACAGCTTGTCGCCATGGCCAATGCAAACGGTGGCCGCGATAATATCACTGTAATGATTATTAAACCATTTTAAGACGAGGTAATAACAGATGTTAGAGATAGGAAGTTTTTTATCGGATCGATATGAGATCCTAAGCAAGGTTGGCGCAGGCGGCATGTCTGATGTATACAAGGCAAAAGACCATATACTGAGCCGTTTTGTAGCTATAAAGGTTTTAAAGCAGGAGTTTTCGGAGGATAGTTCATTTGTGACCAAGTTCCGTGCTGAGGCACAGTCAGCAGCAGGACTTGAGCATCCAAATATCGTAAATATCTATGATGTAGGCAGCGAGAATGGTCTGTACTACATTGTCATGGAGTATGTCGAGGGTATCACACTTAAGACTTATATCGAGAAAAAGGGCCAGCTGTCATTCAAGGAGTCTGCAAGTATTGCAATCCAGGTGGCAAGGGGCATAGAGGCCGCTCACAATAAAAATATCATTCACCGTGATATCAAGCCGCAGAATATCATTATTTCTACAGATGGCAAGGTAAAGGTGACAGACTTTGGAATTGCAAAGGCTACATCTTCAAATACAATAAGCTCAGATGTGATGGGCTCAGTACACTATGCATCTCCGGAGCAGGCAAGAAACGGCTTCGTCGATGGCAGAAGTGATATTTACTCACTGGGAATCGTAATGTTTGAGATGGTTACAGGCCGTGTGCCGTTTGACGGTGATACCACAGTGGCAGTTGCACTGCAGCACCTACAGGAGGAGATTGCAAGGCCAAGCATCTACGCACCGGATCTGCCAATCAGCTTTGAGAAAATCATCTTAAAGTGTACACAAAAGACACCGGACCGCAGATACCAGACTATTGAGGAGCTTCTCACAGACATAAGGCGCTCTCTTGCGCATCCTGATGAGGATTTCGTCACAATAGCACCACTCGTTGACGGTGGCAAGACCAAGGTTATAAGCCCGGAGGAGCTTGACAAGATAAAAGAGGGCAGAGGTGTCGCAGAGGACTTAAACGATGATGATACCGATGCAGATGATGATGAGTATGCTGACGATGAAGACGATGATGATGAATATGATGAGTCACTCTTAGACGACGATGATGACGAAGAAGACGAAGACGATGATGATGACGGCAAGCTTTTAAATCCAAAGATGGATAAAGCAATCACAATCATGGGTATAGTAACAGCCGTAATCATTGTAATAGTTATCATATATCTTGCACTTTCAGTGGCAGGAGTGTTTAAGTTTGGCGGCAAAAAGAACTCAGAGTCACAGCAGACAGAGTCACAGACACAGACCGAGTCTGAATCAGAGTCAGAGACACAGACTGAGACAGAGGGCCAGATGATTGACATCAGAGGCATGTCAGTGGAGGATGCTCAGAAGGCAGTAGACCGCTTAAAGCTTGACCTCACAGTATTTGCATTTGAGACAAAGCAGTCAGATAAAAAGGACGGCACAATCCTTGAGCAGGATGTCAAGGCCGGAGATACAGTAAAGCGTGGTTCACAGATTAATGTAGTTATCGCAGGAAAAGGTGATAGTACATCAGAGATGGTCAAGATACCAAGTGTAATCGGAAAGACCAAGAGCTCGGCAAAGAGTACACTCGAGTCAGCAGGCTTTAGTGTCACCTTCGAGTATGGAGATTACAATGACAGTGTAGCAGCAGATGTAGTAACAGCACAGTCACCATCAGCAAAGAAACAGGCCGCAAAGGGCAGCACAGTAACAGTCACCCTCTCACCGGGCCAGAAGCCAATCACCGTGCCAAACGTAGTAGGTGCCTCACAGTCACATGCAGAAAGCGCCCTCGCAGGAGCAGGGCTCAAGTACACCTATGCCGACTCCCAGTACAGCGACACAGTACCCGCCGGCAGCGTAATCAGCCAGACCAAATCCGGCGAAACCGTAGCCGCGGGCACCACAATCACACTTACACTCAGTAAGGGTAAGCAGCAGGTTTCAAAGAGCGTAAATAAGACATTGTCACTTGGAATAGAAAATGCAAAAGTAGTAGATGGTTCATATACCTTAAAAGGCAGTGATGGACAGACATACGCAAGTGGAACAGTAACTTCAGCAGAGGTTGCAGTATCCGGAACAATGAATTGTGCATCCGGTAAATTAACGGTAACATGGAAATATACAGTTCCATCATTGGATGGAGATGGAAATGAAGTTGAGGGTGAAATTCAGACAAAGACAGAAACAGTAGAAGTACAGTAAGCCACCGGATAGCACCCACGAAGTGGTGCTATCCGCACCCCAACCACACCAACCCGCGGACGAGAACCTGAACTCGCGGAGAGGAACTAAGGAAGCGGGGCAGGCATGTGTTCCGAGGAAAAAATATGAAATGCCCCGGGGTGCCATAAACCTACCGAGGAAAAAACAGGGCAGAGCAAGCCATAGCCTGTCCGTAGGAGAGCCCGGGGCTGGCTTCATATTTTTTAAGAGGAATATATGCCTGACCCGCCACCAACACAACCTCAAAGCGCGGCATGCACCCCGCCGAAAGCGTGACTCCTGCAAATACAAAAGCACACAAGGAAAACCATGACAGGAAAAATTATTAAAGGAATTGCCGGCTTCTACTACGTCTACGTAGAAGAAACCAAAGAAGCAAAAGAAACTGCCACAGGCGGCACTCTCTACGAGTGCAAAGCAAAAGGCACCTTCAGAAAACAAAAGATAAAGCCGCTGGTTGGCGATATCGTCGACATAGCAGTCCTCGATGATGAAAAGCACATAGGCAATGTCGAGCGTATACTGCCACGGAAAAACGAACTTATCAGGCCGGCTGTGTCCAATATAGACATGGCCTTGGTTATTTTTGCATCCGCAAAGCCGGATCCCAATTTCAACCTGCTTGATAGGTTTTTGTGTATGATGGAGTACCAGCATGTCCCGGTTACCATATGCTTCAACAAAAAGGACTTAATCACACCTAAAGAGCAGCAGGAGCTTAAAAGCATATACGAGCCGGCTGGCTATAGAGTGCTTTTTACCAGCACGAAAACAGGTGAGGGCATAGATGAGATAAAGCACATTTTAGAGGGAAGGACGACCACGGTTGCAGGTCCCTCGGGAGTTGGCAAGTCATCTATCATTAACTGTCTGCAGGATGATGTGCAGATGGAGACCGGACATATAAGTGAGAAAATAGAGCGCGGAAAGCATACGACCAGACATTCTGAGATTATCCCGATAAAGGATGGCACGTATATCATGGATACACCCGGCTTTAGCTCGATGGATGTGCCGGGCTTTGAAAAGGAAGATCTGTGGACATGTTATCCGGAGTTTGTAGAGTATGAGCCATATTGCAGGTTTCAGGGCTGCAGTCATATAAATGAGCCGGACTGCGGCGTGAAGGAAGCTCTTGCAGATGGGAAAATATCGCAGGTGCGGTATGATAATTATAAGCTTTTATATGAGGAGCTTAAAAACAGACAAAAGTATTAATTTAAAGCATAATCAAACGGAGGAAAACATGAACTGTTTATCACCATCAATTTTATCAGCGGATTATTCAATACTCGGAGAGCAGCTTAAGCAGCTTGATGAGGCCGGAGCACAATATGTACATATAGATGTTATGGACGGCAGCTTCGTTCCAAGCATATCAATAGGACTGCCGGTCATAAAGACAATCAGAAAGTGCACAGAGCGCATGTTTGATGTGCATCTGATGATAGATGAGCCGGTCAGATACATAGATGATTTTGCGGCGGCAGGCGCTGACATCATCACAGTCCATGCGGAGGCATGCAAGCATCTTGACAGAACAATCGAGGCAATAAAGGAAAAGGGCATACTGGCAGGTGTAGCATTAAATCCGGCTACTCCGCTTTCTGCTATAGAGTATGTGCTCCCTAAGGTGGATATGGTGCTTATCATGACGGTAAATCCGGGCTTTGGAGGACAAAAGCTTATTCCGTACACTGTAGACAAGGTGCGCGACCTAAAGGCGCTTCTTGAGAAAACCGCAAACAAGGCTGATATAGAGGTGGACGGTGGTGTCAATCTGGAGAATGTTGAGACACTGCTTGCGGCAGGAGCCAATATCATTGTTGCGGGAAGTGCGGTGTTTAGCGGAGATATAGAAGAAAATGTAAAGGGTTTTCTGAATATCATGATGTAACAGATGCAGGTTAAAACGGAAATGCTTCCGGGGCTTAAGCAAATGTGGATATGTTATTAAGGAGAGGGTGGATAAAATGCGGTATTTGATTGTATGTGGTGGAAAAATAGATAAGGAATTTGGCTTAAACGAGATAAAGACTGACGGAATAGATGCTATCATTGCGGCTGACAGCGGAATGGATTTTCTGTACGAAAACGGTGTCACACCTGATATAATTGTAGGTGATTTCGATTCGACTACGACAAATGCATTGGAGTATTTTGAGAGAAAGGGACAGACTGAGATACGCAGGCTCAATCCCATAAAGGATGATACCGATACAGAGTATGCCATAAGACTGGCAATAAGCGAGGGAGCACGAAGCATAGTGCTGCTTGGAGCAACAGGCAGCAGAATAGACCATGTGCTTGGAAATATTTCACTTTTGGGAATAGGCCTGGAAAGTGGAACTGATATCAGCATTATCGATACAAACAACCGCATAAGGATGGCAGATAAGCCGGTAACCATTGAAAAATCAGCACAGTATGGCAGGTTTGTATCTCTTATAGCACTGACAGACGACAATGAGGTAAGCCTTAAGGGCTTTAAGTATCCTGTTACTGATTATTCCTTTGACAGGTTTACATCGCTTGGCATATCCAATGAAATAGTCGATGATCATGCACTGATTGATATCCATAGAGGAAAATTTATCATTATTGAGTCAAAAGATTGACTTTTTAGGAGTTTTGGTCTACTATGGTTTTAGGATTATTTCGGAAAAGCCTGATTACAGGAGGATTGATATACACTGTGTCGGCTTTGGAACATGATGGGGTAATTAGATGATAGAGAAGTATTATAGCGGGGTAATCGAGCAGATTTACAATCGCATAGGAAAAGAGACTCGAAATATCGTAATGGCGAATTATAGCAATGATTTTTCGATTGAAAATCTTGAGGTTATAAGACGTTATCAAAGCAATGAGGATAACGTCTTTTTTGCATACAGTGAGTTCTCTTACAATACGCTGGTCGGAGCTTATGAGCCATTTTTGGACATCATATGCAATATGCACAGGCGCTTTATAGGCGGAAGCTTTGATGATTTCCAGAAGGAGTGCGGTGTGTATTATCTGCACAGACAGGTGTTAAACAGCTATTATGAGACCGGTGAGTGTTTCAGAGAGGAGACGGTGCTGTTAAATGAGGTAGCATACGAGCAGAGACGCATGACTATGGCCATAGTTGACATGCTTAAGAGGCTTTCAGAAGTGAGGCCATTGATGATTGTGATAAACAGATTCCAGATGGCGTCAAAGAGCTCTATTGAGACCATCAAGTATCTGATTGACAATCCATGCGCCAATATCGGTATCGTGTTAGGTGTCAATGCCATAGTCAAGGGTACTGACAGTACTGTTGAGGTGTGGGATCGTATAGTTGAGTCGCTTGAGGACAGGAGTGCCATATACTATATAGGCAGTGCCGGACCGCTTAAAAATAACGTAAAAAATACAAATGATGATGAGCTGTATATCACTATGAACTTTGAGCAGAGCATCCAGGAAGCATCAAATATCATGGAGTTTCTGGATTTTGAGCAGGCAAGGAGAGGCTGCCGCATTATAGAGCATAAGCTTAAGTTTGAGGATGCATGGATTGATGAGAAAAGCCTGCGCCGCTTTTATATGGTCTATGCAAGGACGTCTGTTTTACTTGGAGAGATGTCCAAAGCGATTGAGCTCACGAATGAATACAAGGCGCTGATACCGGAAAATGACAGTGAGCATTATCTTTCGCTGTATTATTTCATGAAGGGCACCTGCTATATGTATCAGGGCAAGCTTGAGAAGGCCGGAAACAGTGCAAAGAGTGCCTATGACTATGCAGTTTTGGCAGAGGATGACACACTGATATTTAAGGCAGAGCTTTTGTCAGTCATGATAAAGATGTCAGGCTGGTACAATATATTCTTCTGTGTACAGGATATACCTGTCAGTGATGAAATTATAGAAAAGCTCATAAAGCACGGCTACAGGAATCATTTGGCACATATATATATTTACGCATACGACAATAGCCGGGATGTGGTGAAGCAGTCCTTTTATGATGAATCATTACTAAAGCATTTTACGAAGGGGCTTGAGCTTGCGAAGGAGATAGGAAATGAGCAGCTTGTGTATAATGCATATCAGAAGACTATTATGCTTGCCAGCACAAGCGGTCTCAATGAGATAGCCTTTTTATATGTTATCCGTACATACGAGTTCATGAAGGGGCACGGCAATATATATGTTGCGAGAGTGCTTACGTCTATAGGCTACAATTTAAGTGCCATGGGTAAAAATGAGCTGGTTGACAATTATTACAATGCTGCAATCAATATGTTATATTACCTGAAGATGCCGGAGGATATAGCTGAGGTGTATTATAACAAGTCTCTTAACTATATCATGCAGGGCAATTATAAGGAGGCTGTCCATGCACTTTTAGTTGCCATGAAGACTATTATAAAGCTTCATCTAAACAGCTTAAGAGTGTGCAACACGAGTAAGGTATATGCGCTTCTTGCGCTTGCATCTATATTTTCGGGTGACAGATTCAGCTGTGAGCGCTATCTGCTCAGCTGCAAGCAGTTTCTTAATTATGTCATCTACAGAGTAATTGACACCACAAGAACTGAGGCAGTCCATGACTATTCCAGATGCGATGATGAGATGTTCCTTTACTCCTTTGCATCAGCCATGCTCTTGTGGCACGATGGTGAAAAGGAAGAAGCCTTTTTACGTTTTGAGGATGCGGAGAGATATCTCGTTAATGCGGAGGGAAACGAATTTTTTGCATATTCGATATACAGGGAAAGCAGGATGAAGCTGTTTGAGCTGCTCGGCAAAAATGAGCTTATAGAGCATGAGAGAATACTTTTAGAGGCACACAATAAAAGGATGCATGAAATAGCAGAGGCAGCTCCGCTTGACATGTTAAAAAATATCAACCTAGAGTCACTGAGTGATGGCCATATCAATGAGCGGCAGATTAATATGCTTGTAAAGCAGCATGGGCTCGAAAAGGATTATCAGGGCTCAAAGCGTCAGATGGAGTTTATTTCCATATGGCAGACCATTATCGATGTCAATGACCAGAAGAAGGACACCATGATTGAAAATGCCATGAGCAATTTCATCAATCATTTCAGTCTTGACTGTGCGCTGATCATAGATCTGCACGCGAAGGAGCCACAGGTGCTTTATAATGATACGGGCTGTGATATGACAGATGAGGTTATAAAGGGCATATGTGATATCATGATAGACTATCCGGAGGGCATTGCCACATCAAAGATTGCAGAGGGCTTCTACGAGTATGAAAATGTCATCTCGTATTTCGGCGTGGATGATGTATGCTCATTTGTCGCAGTGCCTTTTATCAAGAATGATGCACTTTCAAGTGTACTCATAGCATATGTGCGCATGAAGGATAACTGGCATGGCTCCATAGAGCGATACATGCTCAACGAGGATGATTTGGGCATTTTCAAGCTATTATTCAGAGAGCTTGAGTATTCAATTGCCCGTATTGAGGCCAATGAGAAGGCCAATGAGATGAACAGGAGACTCAAGCAGGCAGCAGTTACCGATATGCTGACAGGTATATACAACAGAGCAGGTATGTATCAGGAGATTGAAAAGCTTGAGAAGCGCATAAGTGTGACATCCGGTGGTATGGATGTGGGGCTTATGTTTATTGACCTGGACAACTTCAAGCATTATAATGATACGTATGGTCATGATGTAGGAGATCTGATACTTAAGGAGATGGCCTTTGTGTTCATGAAAGTTGCTAAGGACAGAGGCTTTGTGAGCAGATATGGCGGTGATGAGTTTATCATAGTTATTGAGTCCTGTGCCAGATACGAGCTTGAGAATATTGCGAAGGACATCTATGCGAGGATTGCAGAGGCTGATGGCTTCAGCAGCCAGATAAAGAAATATCTGAATCATGACGTAGAGTTTAATGAGGAGAAGAATATCACTTGTTCTATTGGTATTTCATATGAGAGAAATGTCACCAGTGAGAGTCAGATTACTGAGCTGATTAAGAAGGCGGACGATCTGATGTATACAGTAAAGACAGGCGAGAAAGGACACTATGCATTCTTTTAAATCAGATGAATTTAAGATAAGAGTATTGACAAAGGATGATGCGGAGGAATACAATGCACTGCTTCGTTATGCTTTTCAGGTAACAGAGGCAGATCTTGCCGAGACCGGTTGGAAGGATGATGAAATCAAGCAGTCGAAGTTTCCGGTGCTTGAGAGAGCTGATGTGCTTGGCTGCTTCAATATCATAGACAAAAAAGAGGAGCTTGTGGCTCAGTTTGCGGTATATCCGCTCGATATGAATATATATGGTGAGCGCTACGAGGTAGGCTTTGTCACAAGTGTGTGCACGTATCCTGAGTACACAGGCCATGGTCTCATGAAGAAACTTATGAGAAAGAGTCTTACGAGGATGCGCGATAGCAACAAGTCGTTTGCCCTTTTGTATCCATACTCCATACCTCTTTACAGAGGACTTGGCTGGGAGATTATCTCAAACAAGATGACATATGTGATAAAGGACAGACAGATTCCTACAAAGCTTAAGGAGCCGGGCTATGTGCGCCGTGTGCAGTGGGATGACGAGCAGTTTAAAAAGCTTCATACTCACTTTGCCGCGAAGACTCACGGCTGTCTGTACAGAAACAATCTGGCTTGGGAGGAGTACTTCCGCTGGGATGAGGACGATACGATGGTCGCCATCTACTATAACGAGGATGATGAACCGTGTGGCTATATGGTGTATCTTATCAGCTCCGATGTCATGCACATCAAGGAGCTAATCTACTTAAACCGTGAGGCGCAGCTTGGTCTGTGGGAGTACATTCATGCGCACGATTCCATGATTGATGAGGTCAGAGGCAACAACTATTACAGCGAGCCCATCGCTTTTGAGCTCGATGACAGTGATATAAAGGAGACAATAAGACCATACGCCATGGGCAGAATCATCGACGTGGCGCAGTTTATATCACAGTATAACTGTGACCCGGATGGCCCGGGCGGCTGCTTTAGCTTTGAGATAGCAGATGACCTTCTTCCGTGGAACAATGGCACATTTGTCATTGATTTTGAGAAGGGGCACTGTGCTCTCACCGACAAAAATCCACAGTATCACCTAAGCATGTCTATTGGCACGTTTACCACACTGCTTTTAGGCTACAAGAGTGCCGAGAAGCTTTTGCAGATGGGCAAAATACAGACTACGTACGATGCTGTTGCAAAGCTTGACGATATTTTATATCATGAGATACCATATGTATCTGACTACATATAATGATAAAAGGTCAAAAGGTAAAGGAAAATAATATGTCAAATTATGTGATTAGCTGCTGTTCAACAGCAGATCTTACCAGGGAGCATATGCTCGAGAGAAATATTAAGTACGCATGCTTTCACTATGAGCTTGATGGTAAAGAATATATGGATGATTTAGGACAGTCCATGCCACTGCCGGATTTCTACAAGGCAATGGAAGCCGGTGCCATGACAAAGACCTCGCAGATCAATCAGGAGGAGTACATGGAGTACTTCAGGCAGTTCCTGGATGAGGGATATGATGTGCTTCACTGCGCACTAAGCTCCGGTATATCAGGTACAGTTAACTCGGCAAGGCTTGCAAAGGAGGCTTTGGAGGAGGAGTACCCTGACAGGAAGATATATGTGATTGATTCTCTGGCAGCATCGTCTGGCTTTGGACTTTTGATGGATAAGCTTGCTGACCTTAGGGATAGTGGCATGGATATTGATACACTGGCTAATTGGACCATGGAGCACAGACTTGAGGTGAATCACTGGTTCTTCTCATCAGACCTTACATTTTTTATCAGGGGAGGCCGTATCTCAAAGACCGCGGGCTTCGTGGGAAATGTGCTGAATATCTGTCCTTTCATGAATGTGAGCAATGAGGGAAAGCTTATTGTGCGTGAGAAAATCCGCACCAAAAAGAAGGCAATAAAGGAGATGCTTGTGAAGATGCAGGCACTCTGCAAGGACGGTGCCGATTATTCGGATAAGGTCTATATATCAAATTCTGCATGCTATGAGGATGCTAAAGCCGTAGCTGATCTGATTGAGGCTGCCTTCCATAAGATGAAGGGAAGAGTAGAGATAAATGATATCGGTACGACTATAGGAAGCCACACCGGTCCGGGAACAGTTGCATTGTTTTTCTGGGGGAATAAGAGAGAGGATTAGCCGGATATTTTAGCCTAAATATCTGATTAGAATAATCAAAATCAATAAAGTTGATTATATTT
>ENA-OYWX01000703-OYWX01000703.1-human-gut-metagenome-genome-assembly--contig:-NODE-703-length-12149-cov-4.294361_pt1 | contig 12149 bp, 7 predicted proteins | sample MGYA00244815_ERZ653406 | MGnify/ENA primary metagenome ERZ653406 (study PRJEB26926, sample SAMN06165037) | human gut metagenome | biome: ENVO:00009003; feature: ENVO:2100002; material: ENVO:00002003...
AGATCGTCGGCAGCGTCAGATGTGTATAAGAGACAGAAGTACAGGAGCTGGAGTACAGAGCAGAAGTTCGATGAAATATGTGGCTGGCATTGGAATTATAGTGATAGGAAGCATATTAATCCTTAGTGTTTTAAAGAAAAAGAAATTGGAGGATTATGAATGAAGAAAATCAGTCTGTACTTATTAATTTTTACAATGCTATATTGTCTGTGTGCGTGTGGAAAAAATTCTGATGCAAAATCAAACAGTAGAGAAGATGATGGCAGAAAAGAACAAAAGATAATCATATCATCAATTCAGGTTGCTTCAAATACGAAGGTTATGCGTGCAAAGGTGTTCCTTCCGAACGTAAAATATTTGGAAGGAACAAATTATTGGTTAGGTGGGTTAGATACTACCAGTAAGGTGGATGTAATAGATACAGGTGATGGTATTCAGATCAATGTATGCGGCTTTTATTCCGATGATACTGCGTGGAAAAATCCGAAAGTATATAAGGGATTTCAATCACCGGATAATTCAAATACGCCATTAAAAAATGTTTTGGTTAATGGAAAAGTTGTTCCAATGAAGGAGAAGATGTTAAAAGCGGATGTTAAGAAAACAAAAAAAACAATCCCTGTTGAAATTACACCTTATACGGTTAGTATTTGTCCCGTCAATGACTGGAGAGAAAAAGGGTGTTTTTATCATGTAGTTGCAACAACAAAAGACGGAAAGCAATATTCCATAGGAGAGTTACCTCTTACCGATGACAGAAAAGGAACTGAAAAAAAGAAACATCCTTTCATGGATGGTACAGATCTTGAAGAGCTTGGAGATGGCTATGCATCTGCAAGTGAAATGAAATATTGTGGGGCTCGTTATATTTTCAATCAGAAGATTGATATCACACAGATAGAACAGATAGAAATAATAAAATATAAAATCAGCAGATGATATAGGTATAAAAACAGGTCATAAATTTGTTGACGATGATAGGAAACCATGTTAGGATGATGGCAGAGACTATCAATGAAGTGACAGGGGAATGAGTTTTTGACTCATCCCCCTGTTCTTATTATCAGGAGAAATGGATGAAAAAGAACAAGCAAATGAAACCAGACAATGTAGCAAAACGTCTATGGGCATTTTTTATCGTGCTCACCATGTGTATTACCGTGCAGCCTGTCGTGCCGGTAAAGGCGCAGGAGGCTGTGCAGACAGCGGCAAGAACGATCTATACGGAATTTAAAGATGGAAATTCTACCCATTCCGGAGATGGAAGCTATGGAAATCCCTACAATTTATTTGAGGATGCCTATGCGGCTGCCGGCAATGGGGATGAAATCTCAATTTTGGGAAGTGGTGCTTTTTTAAATGCCGAGGCTGCGGAACCGTTTATTTTTGATAAAAGCGTGACCGTCAACGGAAATGGAAATACTTTTTCCAACCGTAAGGGGGGATTTATCCTGAATACGGATGTGACATTTAAAAACATTACGCTGCGGTTTTCCAATCGTCTGCACGATGCAATTTTTGCAAATGGGCATAAACTTGTTCTTGAGAATGTTACGTGCGACAGCGGATTCCGCTATGTAGATATCTTTGGCGGATCCCTTTATGAGAATGGAAAGAATATGGGGAATCATCCGGGATCAGAGGCACAGATTCTGATTACGGGTGGTGGTACCAATCTGGGGAATATTTATGCCGGTTCCATGAATGGAACATATGACGGTAAGACACAGATCGTGCTTGCGCACGTTTCCGGTACGCAAAATGGGGAAATCTATGCATCCGGTGCCATTGAACCATATGTAAATCAGGATGACTGGTTTTCCACGCAGGAGCCGGATCCACCGGCAGCGGATGGACAATATACGGTTTCCGGCGATGTGGAAATTTCACTTACCGGTTCCGACACGAAACAGGTGTACGGAGTATCTGAAAATCACGCAGGGAAGACATTTCTGACCATAGATACCGACCAGTCCTATACCGGAATTCCAGGTATAAGCAAAGTAGGAAACCTCACAGTAAAGGGCGGTGGAACATTTGCACCGGCAGCGTTGGACAGCTGTACGGTCAGGCTGGAAGGGGCAAGTGCGATTGATCTTTCCCAGATGGAAACTCCACAGGTACATTCGATTGTGAGTGCGGATTCAGCAGGAAACCGACTGATCTTAGGAAAAGAACAGACGCTGAATGTTACAGATACCATTACGGGTGCACTTACATTTGAAACCTTAAATGGAAGAAATGGAAAATCCGGAATTGCGGAGTATAATCACACCTATCTGGAACTTGGAAGGGCTGCGGATACGGTGGTTTCTTTTACACCGACAGACGGACAGGCGGGAATGACACTGGAACGGACATCGTCTGGAAACGGAGAAATCTGGAAAACCAGTGAGTTGTCAGGGGATAAACCGGTTGCGGTAAAAAATGTTACAGTAAAAAATCCTGTACTTTTGGCGAATGTTTCAAATATTATGAGTAGTGATAAATCGTATTATCTGGATGTGGAATGGCAGGAAGGGACACCCGAAAATGGGAAAACTTTATATCAGGTTCCACTTACATACGAAGTAGAGTTCAATAATCATATATATTATTCAACGGTTGGTGATGATGGAAATGCCAATGTTTCGGATCTTAGACTGGCATTTCATCCGGAGACAAATCAGGACGGGGTACATACAATTACACCGGAATTTTATGAAGATGCTACTAGTGGCGAACTGAAACTGCCAGAACCGGGAACCTACTACATCACAATCCGTCCATTTTCAGCAGATGAACAAATTGAGCAGAAGGTAGTTCTGATTGTAAACAAAGATCCGGATACATCCGGTTCGACGGCTACTTCAAAGGAAACAACCACTACGATAAATGGATTACCAACGGCCGTGTCCATGCAGGATGAACTGAATCTTACCGTGCAGACGGTCTATACAGATAGCAGCTTACAGGGACACGTGCCATCTGCTGGTTTTTCGGTATACATTAACCAGACCCCTTATGAAGTATCCGGTAACACGCTTCAAAACGGAGAGGCAGCCATAAAGATTCCGGTTTCAGAGGCAAACGGATTTCATATGGGAGAAAATGCAATTACAGTTTCTTATGCAGGAGCAGTCGATGGAAACTACAGGGCACTTCCTTCCCAGGCAAACGAAACCGTGACGGTAAATCCAATTGCCGTAAAGATGCAGTATGATACCATCCAGCAGACAGCTGCATACACAGGGCTGAAACAGAGCTGCTTTGTTTCCACGGTAAATGTAGTCCGAACGGACAACGGAAAGACGGTAGATTCGCAGGTAAAGCCTGAAGTTTTCTATCGGCAGGATGGGAAAAATGTTGTTCCGGTGCAGCCGGGCAGTTATGATGTCTGGTTTAAAGTGGATGGAAACCAGTACGATGTGATAGAGGAAAAAGTCGGAACCTTTACCATTACAGCGGCGAAACCATCGATTCGTCTTACGGCAGAGACAGAAAACGGTAATTCCGTACATCTGTATGCACAGGTAGATGGAGTCCGAAATGGCAGGATTCCGCTTGGTTCGATTTCTTTTTATCAGGACGGAACCATAATAAAGGCACAGGAAAAACTCGTATATGGGGAAGCCGATACGGTTGTATCAGGCTTAAAACGTGGCGGTTCTTATCAGTTTAAGGCAGTATATGAGCCGGATGATAAGGATGGACAGACTTATTACGAAACGGTGACAAGTGAAGCCGTGACCGTTACAATCAAAGAGGACAGTTCCACCGGAGGCGGTGGAACAACCGGAGGCGGTTCATCTTCCGGAGGTGGTGGAACAACCGGAGGCGGTTCATCTTCCGGAGGCGGTGGAGCAACCGGAGGTGGCTCATCTTCCGGAGGAGGTGGCGGAAATACTTCGGGTGGTGATACAGCCGGAGGGGGAACACCATCCAACGGAAACAAAACCGATGCAGAAACACCGTCTAACGGAAATACAGCTGGTACACAAACACCGTCCGATGGAAACGCGGCCGGACAAAATACACCAACCGTGACCGTTACCGGAACCCAGAAAAATAAAGCCATCAAAACAACGGTGACCGCTGATCTGATAAAACAAACCATGGAAGAAAACAATGGAAAACACACAGATGTGACGATCCGGGTCACCGATCCGGCTGGCAACGTAAGCTATACACTGACCGTAAATACAGCAGACATACAGACCGGAAATAAGCTGTATGTGTGTGCAAAAGATCAAAAGACAGGTGCCTATGTCCTTGTAAACGACAAGAGTTATACGGTTACAAAAGCCGGAAATGTGAATTTTTCAGCAGATTCCAATAAGAATTACGTCCTTATGGATCAGAAAGATATGGATCAGGTCACAACGAAAATATTAAAAACGGTTACATTGAAGAATAAAACCGTTCAGGTGAAGAAGGGAAAACAAAAGAAGGTTTCTCTGGCAGCCACCTTAAATATGGACAATGTAAAAAGCATTTCTTATCAGAGCAATAACAAAAAAATTGCATCTGTAAACAAGAAGGGTACCATAAAATCGAACAAAAAAGGAACTGCGTCCATTCGCGTGACAGTAACCTTAAACAATGGGAAGACCAAAGTTTTAAAATTAAAAGTCAAAGTCAAATAGCAGATGCAGGAAAAGACAAAACCCCGGAAATAAATATCCGGGGTTTTTGTTTTACCTAGAGAGAAAGTGCACACTGATCAATTTTTTCCAGTTCCTCCTCCGTAAACGGAGCAGAGTTTAACACTTTCAGATTTTCAAGAATCTGTGCCGGGCGGGAAGCTCCGATCAGAACGGAAGTGACCACACCGTCACGGATGACCCATTTGAGCGCCATCTGTGCGAGACTTTCACCACGGGCAGCCGCAATCTCATTCAGGCTCCGGATACTGTTCAGCCGCTTTTCATCGAACTGGTCGGCATGCAGGAAACGTCCGTCCGTGTTGACACGGCTGTCTTTTGGAATACCGTTTAGATAGCGGTCGGTCAGCATACCCTGCGCGAGCGGGCTGAAAGAAATAATTCCTTTCTTCCCATCTGCTGCGGCCTGTTTTAAACCGTTTTCTTCAATGGTACGGTTAAAGATATTGTAGGAATTCTGGTTGATAATAAACGGGCAGTGCAGATCTTCTAAGATGGCAGCCGCGCGTTTCATCGTTTCCCCATCGTAGTTGGACAGACCGACATACAGTGCTTTTCCGCTTCGCACGATCTGGTCGAGTGCACCCATGGTTTCTTCCAGCGGCGTATCCGGATCCATGCGGTGGTGATAGAAAATATCCACATAGTCCAGACCGAGCCGTTTTAAGCTCTGGTCAAGGCTGGCAATCAGGTACTTGCGGCTGCCCCAGTTTCCATAAGGTCCCGGCCACATGTCAAAACCGGCTTTGGAACTGATGATCAGTTCATCGCGGTAGGAAGAAAGCTCTTCCCGAAGGATCTTCCCAAGATTTTCCTCCGCACTGCCCGGCTGCGGTCCATAGTTGTTTGCCAGATCAAAATGTGTGATCCCGTGGTCAAATGCCGTAAAGCACATCTGTCTCATATTTTCATACACACCGGTATCTCCGAAATTGTGCCAGAAGCCCAAAGATACTTCCGGCAGCATCAGTCCGCTGTCACCGCAGCGGTGGTATTTCATGGTTTCGTAACGTGATTCATTTGCGTGATACATAAGAAATCCTCCTTAGTTTGTAAAAAATTTATCATAAATGCCAAATCCAAAGATAAAAAGCACAATCAGCGGCAGAATATAGGTAATGTAGCCGCGCATCCAGTTTTTAATTTTTAATCCTTTTCCGGTATTGGCTTCGGTTGTGTAGTTTTTCCAGCCCCAGCCGTAGCGGCTTGTGCAAAACAGCAGATATACCAGGGAACCGAGAGGCAGGAACAGGTTGCTTACCAGAAAATCTTCCAGGTCAAGCACAGACCCGCCAAAGATTGAAAAACCTTTCCAGTTCCATACATTGTATCCGAGTACACATGGCAGGGAGAGTACAATGATCAGTACCAGATTAACGGCACAGGATTTCTGGCGGCTGCATCCGGTCAGTTCCATACCGCAGGAGATGATGTTCTCAAATACTGCCAGGATTGTGGAAAACGCTGCAAAAAACATAAACAAAAAGAACAGGCTTCCCCAGAGTCTGCCAAGCGGAATATGGTTAAAAATATTCGGCAGGGTGATAAAAATCAGGCTTGGTCCGGAAGTCTGGTCAACATGGAACGTAAAGCATGCCGGAAAAATGATAAGTCCGGAGGTGATAGCAACAAACGTGTCCAGAATGGCAATATTTACCGATTCACCAAGCAGAGAGCGTTCCTTTCCGATATAGCTTCCTAAAATTGCCATCGCGCCGATTCCAAGGCTTAACGTGAAAAATGCCTGGTTCATGGCACCCGTAATGGTTTTTGCAATACCGATCTGTTTCATCCGTTCAAAGTCCGGGATCAGATAAAAGGCAAGGCCTTCTTTTGCCCCATCCATAAAAAAGCTGTTGACCGCCAGAATGATCATGATGATAAGCAAAGAAGTCATCATGACCTTTGTTACTTTTTCCAGACCGTTCTGCAGTCCACGGGAGCAGACAAATACGCCGGCGCAAACAACTACCACCATCCAGAAGCCCATGGTCAGAGGTTTGCTCAGCATTGTGGTAAACTGTCCGGATACACCGTCGGCATCCAGTCCCTGAAACTGTCCGGTGACCGTCATATAAAAATAATGAAGCATCCAGCCGGTGACCGTTGTATAAAACATCATAAGAAGATAGCAGCCGATCAATGTGATAATCCCGTGGATATGCCATTTCTGTCCGGGTTTTTCCAGTGCCTGGTAGGCTTTGACCGGACTTTTCTGGCTGGCACGCCCAACCGCAAATTCCATCGTCATGATCGGGAGTCCGAGAATAATCAGAAACAACAGATAAAACAGCACAAAGGCACCGCCTCCGCCCTGTCCGGCAGTGTATGGAAATTTCCATACGTTTCCGATTCCGATCGCACATCCGGCTGACAGGAGAATGAATCCCAGACGGGATTTTAATTTTTCTCGTTCTTCCATAAAATAATCCACCTTTTTGTAAACATTGTATAAAATACAAACGAAATTATACAATCTGTTGTGAGAAGTTTCAACCCTTTTTGACGAAATTTTACCAGGTATGTGTTGCATTTTTTTACAGATACTAGAGGAGAAGGTTGCGGAGTGTTCATGTTCTGCAATCAACAAGATTATCTTATGGAAAGAAAGAGGTATAAACCATGGTTTTAACAGAAAAAGAGATGGCTACAATTGAGGATCTGCACACACAGGAGCTGTCCTGCGTGGAGAAGTACAAACGTTACGGACAGGAAGCAAAGGACCCGGTGCTTCGGGATTTATTCGCTGATCTTGAAAAGAAAGAGCAAAAGCATGTGGAGTCTCTGGAACAGGTCATGAAAGGCAGTGTCCCGTCCTGCAACGTCAATGACAGGGATGGAAAGATGTATGAGCCAAAGGCAACATATGATTCCATGACCAATCCGGAAGATAAGAAAAACGATAATTTCCTTGCTACAGACAGCATTGGTTCTGAAAAAATGGTGTCCGGAACGTATAATACCGATGTGTTTGCATTCGGGGATTCCGATGTGCGCAAACTTCTGGCAGATATCCAGGTGGAAGAACAAAACCACGCGGAGATGCTCTATAAATATAAAACCGTAAACGGCATGGCATAGGCCGTCATGTGGAGTGGATGTCCCAAAGCATCCACTCTTTTTGTTTTTACAAAAGGATTACAGAAACCGGATAGTACATCTTACATAACCCGTTTATTATAAATCCTGTAATAAATCTTACAGATTTCACAAGGAGAACAAAATTATGAAAAAAAATGTCATGAAGATTACAGCCGGAGTCCTCTCTTCCGCCGTATTGGCCGGCATGTTTGCGACCGGAGTTCCGACAAAGATTGCAGCAGCAACGGAACATTGGAACGATGCTTCCCAGGAGTCTACGGACTGGAGCAACTGGAAAAAGAACTGGGCTGCTTATAGCAGTGAGTATGAACATGTATCACTGACTCCGGGTGCGGATGAGACAAAATTAAATTATGCATGGTACAGCAAAACGGCTGAGACTCCAAAGGTGAGAATCTCTACCAGACAGAATATGGATGGTGCGACAGAGTTCACCGGAGCGCAGACCGAAGCTGTGACCATAGATACCACAAAATATTTTTCCAATAAAGTAACCGTAAGCGGTCTCAAAGAAAATACCAGCTATTATTATCAGGTATTTCAGGATGGAAAGTGGCAGGATACACAAAACTATACCACACAGGCGTTTGATGAATTTTCTTTCCTGTATGTCGGGGATCCACAGATCGGTGCTTCGAAAGGTCAGACCAGTAGTGAGAGTGAAAAGATGGAAAATGCAGGAAATGTTGTAACTTCTGCACCGGAAAAAAATCTTGCTGCAAGAAATGACAGTTACAATTGGAATCATGTATTAAACGAAGCGCTCGAAGATCATTCGGATGTAAGTTTTCTTGTATCCGCAGGAGATCAGGTGAACTACGGAAGCAACGAGCGGGAATATGCAGGATATCTTGGGGCAGAGGCACTGACTTCCCTTCCGGTAGCAACGACCATTGGTAACCACGACAGTGTTTCGAATCAGTACAGCCTGCATTTTAATAATCCAAATGCTTTTTCCGATACCGATACCAATTATGTACAGGGAAAGACAAAGGCAGGAACCGATTATTACTATCGCTATGGAAATGTCCTGTTCATCGTTCTTGATACAAACAACTATAACTGTGCAACGCATGAGAATGTCATGAAAAAAGCAATCAATGAGAATAAGGATGCCAAATGGCGCATCGTGGTATTCCATCAGGATATTTACGGCAGTGGTTATGATCATTCCGATTCCGATGGTATGGTGCTTCGTACACAGCTTACTCCACTGATGGATAAGTATAAGATTGATGTGGTGATGCAGGGACATGATCATACCTATTCCAGAACCTTCCAGCTTGAGGGGGATGGAAAGGATCATACTTCTTACAGCACTTATGGATACAAATCTGTAGAGGAAGCTGAAAAAGACAGTGATTATCAGGCACAGAATAACTGCTATGAAATCGTAAACAAGACCGTTGGCGGAACCGTTACCAATCCGGAAGGAACCGTATATTTAGAGGCAAACTCTGCAACAGGTTCAAAATTCTATAGCCTGATTGCTTCCAAACAGGACTTCATTTCTGAGAGAAGCCAGACCTGGACACCAACCTATTCCGTCGTAAAAGTAACGGACAAAAAGTTTTCTGTAACAACTTATGATGCAACGACCAGAAAACAGTTACAGGGATCTACTACATATACGATCGTAAAAGATGCGGTAAAGCAGACCATTCAGGCGAAGAACTCTTACAAAAAAACCGTAGGAGACAAAGCCTTTTCCTTAAATGCAAAAGCAAAAACACCGCTTACCTATACCTCTTCCGACAAAAAGATTGCAACTATTGATAAGAACGGAAAAGTTACCGTAAAAAAGGCCGGAAAGGTTACAATTACGGTGAAGGCAGCAGCAACCAGCCAGTATCAGGCAGCAGGAAAAACAATTACGATTACTGTTACAAAGAAAGCAGTAAAGAAAGCAGCTAAATAATAATGAAGAAAAACTGGAAAAAAGTTTTAGTGGGAACCCTTTGTCTGGTGGGGTTCCTACTGTTATTAGTCAAAGGAAACCAGTTCGAAAAAGTATCCCTGATTTCCACGGAAGGGCAAAGCTATGAGAAAGCAGTCGTGACAAAGATCACGAAAGATAATCTGGCAGAAGATGGAAACCGATACGGGACACAGGAGGTGCGCGTACAGGTTAAATCCGGAGCATATGCAGGGGAAGAGCTTGATGCCGTCAATCCAAGCGGTTCCTTGTTTGGCATGGAGAACTGTGAAGTTGGTTCGCGCGTAATTGTCATTGTCAGTTCCACAGATGATAATGCTGTCGTTACGGTATACAGCAAAGACCGTACTATGGCAATTTATCTGTTTGTACTTTTTTTCTGTCTGGTGATATGTATGATAGGTGGGAAAAAAGGAGTCAAAGCCATTGCAAGTCTGGCATTTACTGGTGTGTGTATTGTTTATCTGATGTTTCCGCTGATGTACCGGGGCATTTCACCGATCGGTATTACCATTGTTGTTGTCATTCTCTCGACATTGCTGACCCTGTGGCTTTTGGGCGGAGTCTCTAAAAAGACGGTATCTGCAGTGGTGGGAACGGTCAGCGGTGTGGTTGTGGCAGCCGCAGCCGCAGTTGTGTTTGGAAAAGCCGCAGGCATTACCGGGTATAATGTGTCTGATATCGAAACGTTGAATTATGTGGCACAGAATACACAGATAAAAATAGGACAGCTTCTGTTTTCGGGAATCATTATAGCCGCACTTGGGGCAACCATGGATGTTGGCATGTCAATTGCATCCACGATTCAGGAACTGCACGAACGCAGTCCGCAGCTGGGGACAAAAGAGTTGTTTGTGTCGGGAATCCGTGTGGGGCGCGATATGATGGGAACCATGGCAAATACACTGATTTTTGCCTATGTCGGTGGTTCGTTGTCTACGCTCGTTGTCAATTATGCATACAATCTGAGTTATAATCAGCTGATCAATTCTTATGTAATCGGAACAGAAATCATGCAGGGACTTTCGGGAACTCTTGGGGTTGTGCTGACCGTACCGATTACCGCAGCTGTAGCGGCAGTGCTTATCGGAAAGAAAAAGATAGTAAAAGAACCATTGATGCAGGACATTTATGATGGCTCAGATGATTATGAAGAACCGGAAACAGACGGTGAATACGGGGAAGATGTTTAAATGGGACATATGTGAAAAAAGTTATGAGATATGTCCCGAACCTAAAAGAAAGTGGGACATATGTGAAAAAAGTATGTGATATGTCCCAAAAGAATAGAGATGAGGGACATATATCAAGAAAGTATATGAATATGTCCCGATGGCGGTGATAAGTGGGACATAGTTGGAAAAATATATCATATATGTCCCAACACACGATGCAAGTGGGACATAATCAATCTTTTATTTTCTATATGTCCACTATCAATTTGGAAAGTGATAGAACACTTGATTTTCTTAACAAACACATGCAAATCTGTTTGTTAAAAAATGGTCTGGAAAATTCAATTCCGAAACAATACCAGCGTATTAAAAATATATTGACATTTACGAACTTTACGCTATAATAGAATCAAACATATGAACAAATGCTCATATGAAAGAATGATAAAATGAAAAAGGAAAGTATGGAGGAAACCGACGATGAAGAAAACTTACAAAATTGATGTGGATTGTGCAAACTGTGCAAATAAAATGGAGGAAGCTGCAAAAGCTACTACCGGAGTAAAGGATGCAACTGTAAATTTCATGACACTGAAGATGAACGTAGAATTTGAAGAGGGTGCAGATGCGAAAGCGGTTATGCAGGATGTGTTAAAGAACTGTAAGAAAGTGGAAGATGATTGTGAGATCTTTCTTTAAATCCGGCTTTTTCCATAGGTATCAGTCAGATTGGAGGGCACCATGAATAAAAAGCAGAAAAAAGTATTGAAACGAATTATTGTGGCGGCAGTGCTTCTGGTTATCATCGGGATTGCAGGAAGCATTGTTTCTATACCAAAGTGGCTGGAGTTCCTTTTCTATCTTGTTCCGTATCTTGTGATCGGCTATGATATTCTGCGGAAAGCCTGGAAAGGAATCTGCAATAAGCAGGTGTTTGATGAAAATTTTTTGATGGCAGTGGCAACCGTCGGAGCGATCGCCCTCGGCGATTACAAAGAAGGCGTTGCAGTTATGCTGTTTTATCAGATCGGAGAGCTGTTCCAGAGTTATGCAGTCGGTAAGAGCCGCCGGAATATCAGTGATCTGATGGATATCCGGCCGGATTATGCAAATATTGAAACAGACGGTCAGATTGAAAAAGTAGACCCGGATGAGGTGGAGATCGGCACGGTGATTATTGTACAGCCGGGCGAAAAAGTTCCAATCGATGGTGTGGTTGTGGAAGGACATTCTTCCCTGAATACCCTGTCTCTTATACACATCTCCGAGCCCACGAGACAGGCAGAAATCTCG
>ENA-OYWX01000704-OYWX01000704.1-human-gut-metagenome-genome-assembly--contig:-NODE-704-length-12131-cov-4.962156_pt1 | contig 12131 bp, 9 predicted proteins | sample MGYA00244815_ERZ653406 | MGnify/ENA primary metagenome ERZ653406 (study PRJEB26926, sample SAMN06165037) | human gut metagenome | biome: ENVO:00009003; feature: ENVO:2100002; material: ENVO:00002003...
AGATCTACACGCGTAAGATCGTCGGCAGCGTCAGATGTGTATAAGAGACAGAACCGGACCATCGCAGATTAAGGAGATTGACGATGTGATGTCCTCACTTTCCGGCATGAAAGAAGCATTAAAAGATTCGCTGACCAGACAGTGGGACGCACAGCAGCAGAAAAAAGAGCAGCTTGCGGCACTGACACACGATATCAAGACACCGCTTACTGTCATCAAAGGAAATGCCGAGCTTTTGGCGGAGACGGATTTGTCTGCGGAAAACCGGGAGTGTACGGATGCTATTTTGGCGAATGTGGGCAGCATGGAGCAGTATTTGGAGCATATGCGGCAACTGCTGTATGGACGTGATCGTGCAGAGGAGACAGAAGTAGTCACCTGTGCGCGTTTGAAAGAGCAGTTCAAAGAAGCAGCCATGCAGATTGCGGCAGCGGAAAAAGTTCCGGTTGTTTTTCAGGAGGATTCCCTGTGTGGGAATGTATGCTGCAAGCCAGGACCGGTTGGCAGAGCGTGGAAAAATGTGGTCAGCAATGCGGTGGAACACACAGACCGGGCGCGCGGGATCGTGGTGCGCCTACAGATGGAAGTGTATGAGGGGCAGGAGTATCTGACTGCAACCGTCCGCGATTTTGGAAAGGGTTTTTCGGAGCAGGATCTCATCTATGCAGATCAGGAATTTTACAGCGGGGATGCCAGCCGGCATGACCGGACGCATCAGGGGCTTGGTCTTGCGATCGCAAAAAAATTCTTAAAAGAGCAGGGCGGCATGCTTTGTTTTTACAACCACGCGGAGGCTGGAGCGGAAGTGGTGTGCCGGATCAAAACGGAAAAGACGTAATTTTCGCATTGTAAATAAACGCGCAATATGCTAATATGTAAAAAGTTTCATAAAGAAGATCGTTGGTGCCTGTCATATAAAGCCGCTTTGCATGGGATATATGGGCTTGTATGCGCAGGGTAAAAGGGAAACAGGTGCAAATCCTGTACGAACTCGTCACTGTGATTAGGGAGTAACTGCAAAGAAGCACACCGCATGAAAAATCCGCTGACGCGGATGCGATGTACGTAGGAAATGCAGCTTAGGCTGCACTTCAAGAAGGAGCACATCGCATGAGAAATCCGCTGACGCGGATGCGATGTACGTAGGAAATGCAGCTTAGGCTGCATTTCATATGCCACTGATGCAACTGCATTGGGAAGGCGAAGCATGTTATGATGATCTATGAGCCAGGAAACCTGCCAATGATCTGGTACAGAAAGTTTTTACTTTCAGATCACGAGTCATTGATCGTACTGCATGTTACAGAAAACTGTGTGGGACAGCCGTCCACAGACAGTTCCTTTTTGCATGGGTTGATTGCTCCTTTCGGAATGTTCCGGGTGGGGCTTTTCTTTTGGCACTTTGGATGATGCGTGATCTTATGAGATGAAGCAACCCGTCAACCCAAAGAATACATCGCATGAGAAATCCGTCAGGGTGGATGTGGTGTATGCAGGAAATGCAGCCTATGCTGTATTTCAAAAAGGAGAGAATTATGAGAAAGAAAACACTTGCATTGTTTCTGACATGTGTACTGGCTGCAGGCATGCTTGCCGGATGCGGAAACAAAGACAGCAAAGACAACAATCAGGTAGAAAATTCGCAGGGCACAGAGTCTGCAAAGGACGATCAGGCAGCTGCAGATGAGGTAGCAGAATTAATTGATGCTATTTATGTTCAGGAAAGAACAGATAAAACCGATGAGCAGTGTGCTGCTGCAAAAGAAGCATGGGACAAGCTGACAGATGCACAGAAAGCACTTGTTTCCGGTGAAAATGCAGATCCGGATTATTTCGGCAGAGATACCGGTGATGCTTCCAAGGATGATCCGTTAAATCAGGATAATATCGGAGATAATGAAATCCTTGTCGTAAGCTTTGGTACATCTTTTAATGACAGCCGTGTCGCAGATATCAGTGGTGTGGAAAAAGCCATTCAGGCAGCAAATCCGGACTGGGCAGTCCGCAGGGCATTTACCGCACAGATCATTATCAATCACGTACAGGCAAGAGATGGCGAGAAGATCGACAACGTAGACCAGGCATTACAGAGAGCGGTTGATAACGGGGTAAAGAATCTGGTGATCCAGCCGACACACCTGATGCATGGGGCAGAGTATGATGAACTTGTCGGAGAGCTGGATGCATATAAGGATAAGTTTGAAAAAGTTGTCGTTGCGGAACCGCTGCTTGGCGAAGTTGGTGATGATGCAACAGTGATCAACGATGACAAGAAGGCAGTTGCAGAAGATATTACAGCAGAAGCTGTAAAGACCGCAGGATACGATTCACTGGATGCTGCCAAGAAGGACGGTACTGCATTTGTATTCATGGGACACGGTACTTCCCATTCTGCAAAGGTAAGTTACAGCCAGATGTCTACACAGATGGATAAGCTTGGTTATGACAATGTCTTTATCGGAACCGTAGAGGGTGAGCCGGAAGAGACTTCCTGTGAAAATGTAATCAAGGCAGTTAAGGACGCAGGTTACAAGAAAGTTATTCTTCGTCCACTCATGGTTGTTGCCGGAGATCATGCAAACAATGACATGGCAGGAGACGATGACGATTCCTGGAAGAGCCAGTTCACTGCAAGCGGCAATTTCGACAGTGTTGACACACAGATTGCCGGACTTGGTGAGATTGAAGCTGTCCAGAAACTTTATGTAGAGCATACAAAAAAAGCAATTGAGTCACTTGGAAAAGTTTCCAAGTCTGCTTCTTCCAGCGCGGTATCCGCGCTGGAGGACGGCACTTATACCGCAAAGTTTAATACCGACAGTGGGATGTTTCATGTCAATGAAGCAGACAATGGATGTGGAACCCTTACCGTAAAAGACAAAAAGATGACCATTCATATTCGTCTGGTATCCAAGAAAATCGTAAATCTGTTTCTGGGAAGTGCAAAAGATGCAGAAAAAGACGGTGCAGAATTGTTACAGCCAACGACAGATAAAGTAAAATACAGCGATGGAACGACAGAGGAAGTTTACGGATTTGACGTGCCGGTAGAAGAACTTGGAAAAGAGTTTGACCTTGCAATTCTTGGAACCAAGGGAACCTGGTATGATCATAAAGTCAGTGTATCAGATGCACAGAAAAAATAAAATGTGAGTTGTCTGCCAGACGGCGGCAATCCCAGTACATCGTATTTGAAAATGATGTACATGTGTCAGAAGTTACAGGAAAACAGATAGGATGGATCGGAGAAATCATCCGGTCAAAGAGAAAAAGTATGAAAAGCAGGAAATTAACGGTAATTATCGTGTCCCTTTGTATGTGTGTGTCGGTTTTGTCTGGCTGTGGTTCTACGGCAGAAAAAGAACAGGTGCAGCATGCCGCGGAAACGCAGACTGCCACCGCGGAACCGGACACATCGCTGGAAGACGGAGAATACACCGTAAATGTAGAACTGGAAGGCGGAAGCGGAAGAGCTTCCGTAGATTCTGAAGCAAAAGTGAAAGTGACGGACGGACAGGCATATGCAACCATAGTCTGGAGCAGTACCTATTACGATTACATGCTGGTCGATGGGAAAAAATATACAAATGAGAACGAGGGCGGGAATTCAACGTTTACATTTCCAATTGCCGGAGTTCCGTGTACGATGGATGTAGTAGGAGACACTACAGCCATGAGCCAGCCGCATGAGATTGATTACACCCTGACATTTTCTTTTGCAAAAGATGTAAGTTTTAAAGAGCTGAAACAGACCGGGCAGGTAAAATTGTCCTATGCCGATCAGTTTCAGATCGATGAATATGGAAATTATAAGCTGATTACGATCGTGGACAACGGTCGTTTTTTGCTTATTCCGAAAGGGGTTCCGGTGCCAGCGGATGTACCGGAGGATGTAACCGTTTTACAGCAGCCGTTAAACCATGTGTACCTTGTATCGTCTGCGGTGATGGATCTGATTTGTCAGTCCGGTGGGCTGTCACACGTTGCATACACCGCATTGAAGGAAGATGACTGGTATGTGCAGCAAGCGAAGGATGCCATGGCAGACGGTTCTTTGGTTTATGCCGGAAAATACAGTGCGCCGGATTACGAACAGCTGTTGCAGGGTGGCTGCACATTTGCCATTGAAAATACGATGGTCACGCACAATCCGGAAGTAAAGGAAAAACTCGAAGAACTTGGCATCAGGGTGATGGTCGAGCGTTCCAGTTATGAAAAGCATCCGCTGGGACGGCTGGAATGGATCAAACTGTTTGGTATTCTGTTTGGAAAACAACAGCAGGCAGATGACTATTTTAATAAACAGGTAAAACGTGTGAAACCGATTCTGGGAAAAAAGAGTACCGGGAAAAAGGTGGCATTTTTTGCAGTTTCTTCGGACGGGACGATCACTGTGCGCAAGCCAAACGACTATGTTTCTGCGATGATCGGACTTGCAGGCGGTATTTACTCACTCGGAAATTATACGGATGAAGAAAAAAATGCACTTTCCACGATGAAAATGCAGATGGAAGATTTTTATTCTGCGGAGATTGATGCGGATGTGCTGATCTACAACGGAACCATTGAGGGGGAATTGACGTCCATCGATGAGCTGGTAAAGAAAAACAGCCTGTTTGCGGATTTTCAGGCTGTAAAAAGCGGACAGGTGTACACAACGGGAAGCAATTTTTACCAGCAGTCTACCGGAACCTGTGATTTTATCGAGGATCTGAATCAGATTCTGACGGGAGAAGGGGATGGAACATACCGGTTTCTGAAGAAATTGCAGTGAGCCGGAGCGTACGGATGTACAAATAATAACAATTGTTGTAATGCATGAGGAGCAGAACATGAGATCACAAATAAAAGAAAAAAAGAATAATTCCGGGACAGAAACAAACAGAACGCTCCGCTATCTGGTTTCTTTTGTGGTGATTATTCTATTGCTGGCAATTCTGTTTTTCTGGAATATCGGTGTCGGAAGTGTGGAAATGTCTTTTTTTGATTTTCTGGGCGTGCTGACAAAACATCAGCCGGATTCCACACTGTATCAGATTGTCTGGAAAATCCGTCTGCCCCGTATCATTGCTGCAGTTCTGCTCGGAGGGGCACTTTCCGTATCCGGTTTCCTGCTGCAGAGTTTTTTCCAGAATCCGATTGCAGGACCGTATGTGCTTGGGATTTCCTCCGGAGCCAAACTTGTCGTGGCACTGACCATGATCTTTCTTCTGGAAAAAGGGATTATGGTCAGTTCCCTTGGAATGGTGGTAGCTGCATTTGCCGGTTCACTGCTTGCCATGGGATTTGTCCTTCTGATTTCGTTTCGGGTATCGAATATGTCGCTTCTTGTAGTGTGCGGTATCCTGATTGGTTATATCTGTTCGGCGATTACGGATTTTTGTGTGACGTTTGCGGACGATTCCAATATTGTCAATCTTCACAACTGGTCGATGGGAAGTTTTTCCGGTATGAGCTGGGAGCACATCCGCATCATGGTCATAATTGTTGGAATCACGGTTGTGATTACCTTCGGGCTTGCAAAACCGATCAGTGCTTATCAGATGGGAGAATCTTATGCCAGAAATATGGGCGTAAATGTAAAAGTGCTGCGCATTGCACTGATTTTACTGTCAAGTCTGCTGTCGGCATGTGTGACCGCGTTTGCCGGACCGATTTCGTTTGTCGGGATTGCGGTGCCACATCTGATTAAACTGGCAACCCACACGGCAAAACCGATTATTCTAATTCCGGGATGTTTTCTCGGCGGCGCAGTGATTACGCTGTTCTGTGACGGGATTGCGCGAACCGTGTTTGCACCAACGGAGATCAGTATCAGTTCGGTGACGGCGGTATTTTTAGTGCCGGTGGTAATTGCGGCAATGTTGCGAAAGCAGCGGATGTGATGAATCGTGGAAGACAAATAACGTGCAGACAGAAAGCCAAAACGGATAAGGACGCAAAGGTAGGAAGAAAGTTACTATGAGCAGGCACAAAAATGCAGATGGAAAATAATTGGAAAGTGATGAAAGAAGAAAACGGAAAACAACATAACGGGCAGAATATGCTAAAAGAGTCAGGGCAGTTTCCTGCGCAAGATATACCAAACGATGACGAGCAGCTTACGATGCGTGATCTGACCGTAGGATACGACCGGATTCCCCTGATTAAAAACATCAATCTGGGTGTCCGGCCAGGGGAAATCCTCACACTGATCGGACCAAACGGCTCCGGAAAATCGACAATTTTAAAGACCATCACCAAACAGCTTAAAACCATTGGCGGCAGTGTTTTTCTGGGAAAAGAATCCATGCGGGAACTGACGGACAGTGAAATTTCCAGACATCTTTCGATGGTCATGACGGAGCGCATCCACACGGAACTGTTAAGCGGCAGGGATGTGGTGGCAACCGGGCGCTACCCGTACACGGGGAGGCTTGGTATCCTCTCACAACAGGACTGGAAAAAGGTGGACGAGGCGATTGCCCTGGTGCATGCCGGGGAAGTGCAGCAGCAGGATTTCCGGAGAATCAGTGATGGGCAGAGGCAGAGACTTATGCTGGCGCGGGCGATCTGCCAGGACACACAGGTTCTGATTCTTGATGAACCGACTTCCTATCTGGATATGGGATTTAAACTGGACATTCTTACAACCATCCGCATGCTGGCACGGAAGAAAAACCTGGCAGTTATCATGTCATTGCATGAACTGGATCTGGCACAGAAAATTTCGGACACCATTGCGTGTGTGAAAGGGGACCGTATTGACCGGGTCGGGACACCGGAGGAAATCTTTTCCGGGAACTACGTGCAGCAGTTGTACGGTGTAAAGCCACAGCAGTTTGAACCGCAGACCGGACAGGTTTTTATGGAAAGACCGGAAGGAATTCCGGAGGTATTTGTGATTGGCGGTGGTGGAACAGGGCTTGCGGTTTACAACCGCCTGCAGCGGCAGAATATTCCGTTTGCAGCAGGCATTCTGCAGGAAAATGATGTGGAGTACGCAGCGGCATCTGCACTTGCCGCTTGTGTTTTTTCGGAAAAAGCATTCTTTCCGGTTTCGGAAGAAACCTTTTTGCGGGCAAAACAAATGCTGGGCAGTTGCAAAACCTGTATTTGTGCATTGACAGAATTTGGTCCTTATAATGAGAAAAACCGGCAGCTTTTTGAATATGCAAAAAAACTTGGCAAAATCTAAAATAATTCTAAACAGAATCTAAAAAAAACAGGACGTGTCCTTGACGTTTTTACAAAATCGAGGTATAGTACGCTACGTTTCTGCGGCAGACAGTCAGCAGGAACGCAGCGTATTTTATATTGGAAAGAAAAGAGGAAAAGAAAAAATGACTTTTTACCAGGAATTACAGCTGAGTTCCGTCGGCTCAAAACAGCTGATCAAAAACACAACAGACAAAAAAGAAAAACGCAGACATATTCTGATCTATAATTTTAAAGTCTATCTTGTTATGGCATTCTGCGTCGCTGTGGTTACATTGTTCAGTAAAATATTCGGTGCAGATAACAGCGTACCGGGAGTGGTTGTGCTGCTGGCAGTACTTGTGCTCCGGCAGGCAGATTTCGGGGTGCGTACCAGTCATGGGCTGCTCTGTATTGCGGGAATTTTTGGGATTTTAATCGCAGGACCGAGAATTACCAATATGATGCATCCGGTTCCGGCATTTTTTGTGAATATGGCATGTATTCTGATTCTCATGATTTTCGGATGCCACAATGTGATCATGTCAAACCAGTCCACGTTTGTCCTTGGATATCTGCTTTTGCAGGGGTATGATGTGAGTGGACATGCCTATGTGCTACGTGTGATCAGTCTGCTGATTGGTATGGGAATCTGTATGGCTGTATTTTATAAGAATCAGAAAAACCGTCCATACCGCCGGACGTTCCTGGATCTGTTCCGGGAATTTGATGTACGTTCCGCGCGGAACTGGTGGTATATTAAGCTGACACTGATTGTTTCTTCGGCACTGCTGATCGTGTCACTGCTCGGATGGCCGCGTGCCATGTGGGCGGGAATCGCCTGCATGTCTGTATGTCTTCCATTTCATGAGGACAGTGTGGAGCGTGCAAAACGCAGGGGACCGTTTAATATTGTGGGGTGCATGATCTTCCTTATTTTGTATCATGTGTTACCGGAATCCATGTATCCGTATATCGGGATGATCGGTGGAATTGGTGTGGGTTATTCTGCAGGATATGCATGGCAGACCGTATTTAATACGTTTGGCGCACTGTCGATTGCATCGGGGTTATTCGGTGCAGGTACGGCAGTGACGCTGCGAATTATATTCAATGTGATGGGATCTGTATATACCGTCGTATGTGACAGATTTTTGGATTTCCTCAGAAAAAGAACGGAAATCCACCGGGTGGGTGAGATGGCATAAAATCAGTAGATCACCCGGTTCCGCCCACTCTCTTTGCCGAGATAAAGCTTGCGGTCGGCTTCCTGAATGACAGATTCCATGGTATGATTTCTGCCAAATTCTTCGACTCCGAATGTCATGGTTACATGAATCAGTTTGCGTTCGTATAATACAGGAGTGTGCCGGATATCATCCAGAAGGTCAGACATCAAAAGCTGAACCTCCTCCATATCCATGCCGGGAAATACAAACAGGAATTCTTCTCCGCCCCAGCGGCAGACTTCTCCTTTTTCGCCTATTACCGTGCAAAACAATCTGGAAAGTGTGCGGAGAACTTCATCCCCGGCATCATGCCCGTAAGTATCATTTACATGTTTGAAAAAGTCGATATCCCCCATGGCAACAGTCAGGGTCTGTAATTTATGCTGCGTGTATCTGGAAATACATGTTTCCAGACGCTTATACATCTGCCAACGGTTGAAAAGCCCGGTCAGGGGATCCGTGGATGCAATATGTTCCAGTTCCAGATTATAGCGCATCAGCTTATGTTCCATCTGCTGGGAATTCTGGGTAAAAATAATCATAACTGTAATCAGTTCCGCGAAAATAAACAAAGTGTCTATGGTCTGTATGCAGATACTGCTATCTGTGGAAAGCTGGAAGACCGGCAGATGATACCGTGTATAGGAATACAAAAGCAGGCGGTAAGCACATGTGCAGATTCCAACAAAAATTTTAGTGCGTATGCGGTGGAAACTGACAGCAAAATTTAATACAAGAAGTACAAACAGGAAGTGCTGTACACCGCAGTCCCACCCAAATCTCTGTATAAATACAGTAATCCACAATAACGTCAGCAATTGTGAAAAAATGGAAGCAAAATGTGTGTGGTTCAGATAGGTAATCCGGAAAGCAAATACATATAAAATGCCACAGATGAGTGTCAGCAGGGAGGAAGGAACATCCCGAAGAAAGCAGCAGACACAAAAAAGGACAAGAAAATAAACGCTGAGAATCAGTGCGTACAGACGCAGGGTCACAGCAGTGGTTTTTGTCTCATTTGGATTTTGTACATCCTGAAATATAAACGCCCCTATTTTTTTATGAATCATATGTAATCCCCCAATAAACATATGCCGTTCCAAAACATCTATAAGAATTATATCACAGTATAAGAAAAAGAAAAGCGCATTTTTCACATACTATCCATACTTGAATTCATGGAAATTACATTGTATAATCAGTAAGGTTGAGGAATAAAATAACAAAGAACATATAGGAGGAATCTATTATGGTTACTTGGGACAACTTGGATACCCTTGCTTCTTTTCAGAACCTTTCAAAAACAGGTCGCATAGATCTGAAAAAAGTAATGTCTGGCGAGAACGGGGCAGAGCGTGTGAAAAATTACAGTATTCCAATGGCAGAGGGATTGGTGTACAACTATGCTGCAAAGCAGGTGGATGATGATGTACTGGAAGCTTTGGTTAAGCTTGCAGAAGAAGCACAGCTTTCCGAAAAATTTGAGGAGCTTTACAACGGTGCAGTGATTAACACCGGAGAGAACCGTCTGGTTCTTCATCAGCTGACCCGTGGACAGCTTGGAAAAGCCGTTGTAGCAGATGGTGTGGATAAGCGTAAATTCTATGTGGAGCAGCAGCAGAGAATTGCTGATTTTGCCAATAAGGTACACGCTGGTGAGATTACAAACGCTGCTGGTGAAAAATTCACAACAGTTGTCCAGATCGGTATCGGTGGAAGTGACCTGGGCCCTCGCGCTATGTATTTAGCACTTGAGAATTGGGCAAAGAAAAACAACACATTTAAGATGGAAGCAAAATTCATCAGTAATGTAGATCCGGATGATGCAGCCGCTGTATTGAATTCTGTAGATGTTGCCCATTCTATTTTCGTACTTGTTTCCAAATCAGGTACTACACTTGAGACACTGACCAATGAGTCTTTCGTTAAGGACGCATTAAAGAAAGCAGGCCTGGATGCTTCTAAGCATATGATCGCAGTTACCAGTGAGACTTCTCCGCTGGCAAAGAGTGATGATTATCTGGCAGCATTCTTTATGGATGATTACATCGGAGGACGTTATTCTTCTACATCAGCCGTTGGTGGAGCTGTATTATCCCTGGCATTCGGACCGGATGTATTTGCACAGTTCCTGGATGGCGCCGCAGCAGAGGATAAACTCTCCGCAGAAAAAGACGTATTGAAGAACCCTGAGATGCTGGATGCACTGATCGGTGTGTATGAGCGTAACGTACTGGGATATCCGAGCACTGCTGTGCTTCCATATTCACAGGCACTCAATCGTTTCCCGGCACATTTACAGCAGGTAGATATGGAGTCCAATGGTAAATCCGTAAACCGTTTTGGAGAGCCTGTAAATTACCCGACAGGTCCTGTCATTTTCGGTGAGCCTGGAACAAACGGACAGCATTCCTTCTATCAGTTACTGCATCAGGGAACCGATATTGTACCACTGCAGTTTGTTGGATTTAAGAATAACCAGCTTGACACAGATGTTGTCATTCAGGACAGCACAAGCCAGCAGAAGCTTTGCGCAAACGTAGCAGCACAGATCGTTGCTTTTGCATGCGGCAAGGAAGATGAAAACCGCAACAAGAATTTCGAGGGTGGACGCCCATCTTCTATTATTATCGGAGAGCAGGTTAATCCGAAGACACTCGGTGCATTGCTTGCACACTTTGAGAACAAGATCATGTTCCAGGGATTCTTATGGAATGTCAACAGCTTCGATCAGGAAGGCGTACAGCTTGGCAAGGTGCTGGCAAAGCGTGTGCTTGCGCATGAAACGGACGGCGCATTAAAGGTTTACAGCGATTTGTTAAATATTTAATCAGACTGTCGTATATACAGTAATTGTATATACGACAGTTTTTTGTATAATGTGGCTGTCGCACTAAGAAATTAGTGCGATGCCCCCTTTTTTATGTTAATGTGGTATATAATCTAAAAAAAATAAATCCCAGGCTTCGAAAACCCTGGGATTTATGGTAAAATATTAGCATGCTACTACATAATAAATTACAAAAAGATTATACTTTAAATCAGAGTGGATATCAACTAAAACTTCCACTCGAATTAGAAACAATTATTCCTAAGAATGATTCTGTGCGGTTACTCAGTCAGTTTGTAGAGGAGATGGATTTGACTGATTTATATTCTACTTATGATAGAATAAATTCTTTATCGCCAAGAACACTTTTGAAGATTGTTTTATACTCTTACATGAATGGTGATTATTCATCCCGTTCTATGGAATTAAACTGCAAAAGAGATATCAATTTCATGTTTCTTTTAGAAGGACATTCTGCACCTGACCATGCAACACTTGCACGATTCAGAAGCATTCATTTTGCCCCTTGTTCTAAGCGTATTCTCGCAGAAGTTTCAAATATCCTTTTTGATTTAGGTGAAATATCCGGTGAAACGATCTTTATTGATGGTACAAAAATCGAGGCAAATGCCAATAAATATACTTTCGTGTGGAAAAAAGCCGTTACAAAAAATCAGGCAAAACTGTTAATTAAATTAGCTGATTTTGTAGCTGAATGTGAACAACTTTATGACATTGTCTCCATCCACTATTACAACAGGTACATGCTTCTCATGTACTCCATCACTGGTTCCCGGTACAATCTCTGTCATCTTCTGACCACAGCACATAACTGGAACACCTGACTCTGTCTCTTATACACATCTCCGAGCCCACGAGACAGGCAGAAATCTCGT
>ENA-OYWX01000720-OYWX01000720.1-human-gut-metagenome-genome-assembly--contig:-NODE-720-length-11967-cov-4.374496_pt1 | contig 11967 bp, 12 predicted proteins | sample MGYA00244815_ERZ653406 | MGnify/ENA primary metagenome ERZ653406 (study PRJEB26926, sample SAMN06165037) | human gut metagenome | biome: ENVO:00009003; feature: ENVO:2100002; material: ENVO:00002003...
ACAAGAACCGCACCTTTCAATCCCTTGCGGATGCGTTCCTGCTTGCCCGCACCGTAATTCTGCGCGATGAATGTGGAGAACGCGTTGCCGAAGTCCTGCACAGGCATATACGCGAATGCGTCAATCTTCACCGCCGCCGCAAACGCCGCCATCCCGATGGGCAAGCCCGGCCGCCCCGAGGATGTTGCTGCCGCCATTGCCTTTCTGGCAGGAGAAAGCGCCGGGTACATCACCGGACAGCTGCTCTGCATAGACGGCGGTATGGGAATGTGAGGTTAGCTATGAACAGCAATAACAAACGCAGAGTCGTCATAACCGGTCTTGGCACAGTCAATCCGACCGGCAGCACCGTGAAGGAAAGCTGGGCCGCCGTCAAGGCTGGCCGCTGCGCCGTGGGGCCGATCACGGCCTTTGACACGGCGGATTTCAAGGTCAAGCTGGCTGCCGAGGTCAAGGACTTTGATCCGAACACTCATCTTGACCGCCGCGAAGCCCGCAAGATGGCCCGCTTCACCCAGTTTGCCGTGGCCGCCGCCATCGAAGCCATTCAGGACAGCGGCCTTGTCTTGGAAAACATCGACCGCACACGGTTCGGCGTGATCCTCTCCAGCGGCATCGGCGGCTTGCCCACCATCGAGGCCGAGATGGGCACCGAGCGCTGCAGGCGGCCGTTGAGGTAGAAGTTGATCTGCGAGCCGGACGGGGCGAGCGCGGGCGAAGGCGTAAAGCTCAGGTCGAGCGTCGCCTCAGAGACAACCTCGTCACGGCGCACGCCGAAGTCGAAGGCCTGCACACGGGAGAGGCCTGTAAGCTTGACGGCCGCGGCACTGCCGCCGGGCACGAGCTTCATGAGGGGAACGACTTCGGTACGCGAGCCCGTGACGTCTGTGCGCCAGACGGGCTGGAGCTGAGAGACGGACTTCATGCCGTCAGAGGGCGCGCTCCAGGCGGGAGCGGCGAACGCAGCGGCCATGAGGCACGCGGCAGCGGTTCCGATGAGTGTGGGATTCTTCATGTCTTCTCAGTTTGCGTTTGCCATCAGGACTTCCTTGCAACCGGCTGTCGCGGCAGCATGGAGAGGACGGCGTCCCGAACGGCGGGCAGAACCCGGCCGGGCAGGAATTCGATCATGGAGCGGTAGCCGTAGAGCGCATGGCGGCCGAGCATCAGGAAGCCCGTGAGGAAGCGGTCGTCGACCGTGCCCTCGGGATTCATCGCCCACATGCCGCGGCGGGAGAACGTCACGCTGTTCCAGCGACGCTCGCAGGCCATGTCAGGAAGGTCGACGGCGATGTCCGTCCAACCCTCTCCGTTTTCAATGACGGTGCCCTCGAAGCGGACGGGGCCCGCCTCTTCGGCGAATTCGAATGCAACGCGCTCGCCGGCCGCAGGCATGGTGAAGGCCGTGTCGAGGGCGCGCACGCGAAGCTCCTTCTGGGAGTATTCGACCGTACGTACGTTGTGGCGCATGCCGTCTCCGGTCTCAAGGACGATCGGCAGGTTGAGGCCGACGCGCGGGAAGCGGTGCGCCTCCTTCTCCTCGACGGCGACCGACATGGCGGCGCCGAGCACCATCAGGTTGTAGGCGATCCAGCCGAGGTTGATGACAAGCGTCACGTACTGCGGATCCGGATCGAAGAAGGCCTTCTCAAGGCCGATGAACAGTCCGACGGCGTTGAGCGCGATGAGCGCGACGAAGGGCCAGGAGATGTGCCAGTCGAGGTACTTCTCGCCGATCGTGCCGCCCTTGGCCGTCACGTTGAACTTGCCGTAATGCGGGAAGATGAGCGCGACCGTGGTCGGGATGAGGATGTACCAGGAGAGGACGGCCTCGTACACGCCGCCGAGGAACGGATAGCGGTAGCCCTTCTGCAGGATCGAGTTCGTCACGGCCGTGTGCACCATGTGCGGGATCACGTAGGCGAAGACGGAGGCCGCCGTCGCGTAGATCACGTAGATGTCCGCATACATGTAGGGAAGCGGGGCCAGAAGGAAGATGATGCGCGGCAGGCCGTGCAGGAAATGCAGCATCGCGTTGAAGAAACACAGGCGCTGCGGAAGCGTCAGGCCCTTGCCGAGCATCGGATTGTCGAGTCGGAAGATCTGGATCATGCCGCGCGCCCAGCGAATGCGCTGGCCGATGTGGGCCGCAAGGGTCTCCGTGGAGAGGCCCGAAGCAAGCGGACGCGAGATGAAGGCCGAGTTCCAGCCCCTGCGGTTGAGCTTGAGAGACGTGTGGGCGTCTTCGGTCACGGTCTCGACCGCAATGCCGCCGATCTCCTCGAGAGCCTTGCGGCGCATGACGGCGCTTGAACCGCAGAACATCGTGGCGTTCCACGTGTCGTTGCCCTTCTGGATGAAGTCGTGGAAGAGCGAGTTCTCGATCGGCATGGCGCGCTCGAGATGCATGTTCTTCTCGAAGGGATCGGGCGAGTAAAAGTGGTGCGGCGTCTGCACGAGTGCAATCTTCGGATCACGGACGAGCCAGCCCGTCGTCGAGACGAGGAAGTCGTTCGAGGGGACGTGGTCGCAGTCGAAGATCACGATGTACTCGCCGCTCGTGACGGTCATCGCGTGGTTGATGTTGCCCGCCTTGGCATGATTGTGCTCTTCGCGCTTGATGTAGCCCGCACCTGCGGCCTCCGCAAAGGCCTGGATGAAGTCGCGGCTGCCGTCGTCGAGCACATAGACGTGGAGCTTGTCGGCGGGCCAGTCCATGTTGAGCGCGGCGTAGACCGTCGGCTTGATGACGTCGAGCGACTCGTTGTAGGTCGGGATGAAGATGTCGACGTGGGGCCAGACGGAGCGGTCGGCGGGCAGCGCGGCAGGCTTGCGGTCGAGCACCCAGCAGACCTGGAAGTAGCCGAGCACCATCACGGAGAACGCATAGACCTCGGCCACGAGAAGCAGGACCCCGAAGAAGAGGTCGAGCCCGTTGCCCGTGCTCACGGTCGACGTGCAGCGCCACCAGAGGTAGCGGCCGGAGACAACGAACGAAATGACGAAGAGCAGCATGAGCGTGATCCGTGCGCGGATGCGCATGAGCACGATCATGGAGACGAACATGAGCGCAAGGAAGACGATCTGGCCGTGCAGGTTGAAGGGCTGGGTGATGCAGAGCGCGGCAAGGACGAGTCCCGGCACAAGCAGGACGACGGGCACCCAGCTGGGAAGCCTGCGGCCGCCCGGCTTTTTCTCCTCGCTGTCATCGACGACGGCGCGCACGCACCTGAGGGCCGCAGCGCCGAAGGCATCGCCCGCGCGGTTGATCAGGGCGCCGGCGGCGCGCAGGATGTCGACGACCGTGCGCACGAGGCGCGGGCCGTGACCGCGCGGCGGAAGGACAGCCAGGAGAAAGACCGTCTGGATGAAGATGCGCAGGGGATCGAAAAGCTTCGGAGCGTTGAAGTCGACCTGAGGATAGAAGAACGCCTTGTTGCGGCGCAACGAGGCGAGTGGCTCCGACTCAAGCGGCGCCATGAGCCAGAGAAGACCGAGGCAGACGATATTGAACGACGCGGCGATGCAGCCAGAGCCGGCGGCACGCCAGTTCTTGTACAGGCTGCCGATGTTCTCGAGCGCGTGCTTTATGGAAGTCGGAAACATTCCTTGAAGACGGATAAGGGATTGGAGGCGTGCGGGGCTCACCCGCCGGGCCCGGGACGGAAGCCGCCCTTGGTAAATCTTTAGATTCTACTCAGATCTACAAGGGATTTCGAGAAGGAGTTGACACACCGCTCAGTCGTGCGGCCGCCCTCCTCCTAGACACTCGTACACCTCGAACTCAAGCCGTCCATTTTTTGCTCTGTTCTGGAGGCATTTTCGACCAACAACCTTGTCTGATTGCGACTTCCGCAATCAGCAAGTCCTTGCAAACGATTGAAGCATTTACATTTTCTTTCACGAGTCGGCCCCACTGCACGCCTCTCCAAACCGTCCCACTCGCCAGTCGAGAAACGGATTATTTGAGAGCTTGCCTCACACGGAGCCGAGAAAGACTCCAGGCTTTCCTCTCAACATTCTAGGCTTTTACCTTAATTACGGTTATCCGCTAGTGAGCTACTCATTCACCTCTTTGATCATGATCCCGCCATTGTCATTGGGCGAAACCTCATTCGGCTCCGGTCTTGGTGAGGACATGCCTTTGACAGTGCTTACAACATTGTCTTCGTGGGTGCCCTCTTGAACAATATTGCCACGCGAATCATAGGCACGAAATTCCCCCGTCGCACGACCATTCTTCATCATTATTTCCCCCATCAACGCCCCTTGTGAGTTGTAGTTTTTCTGCCAGCCATTGGCAACACCATTTTTGTAAGTCTGAACGACTTTCATGCCATCAGGTCGCCATGTAGTCAACTCACCGTCGTACTCATTCATCTTATAAGTTCCTTGACGGGCGGGTTTACCTGTTTGCGGGAAATAGACAGTAAAAGGACCATGACGTAGGCCGTTTTTAAGCATCCCCTCTTCTAAAAGCTGACCGTCATCAGAAAAAAGTTTAAACGGACCACTCTGTTTACCATGCTCGAAGTTCACAGAACTCCGAAGTTGTCCGTTTTCAAAATAATCTAAAGCTTCACCATGTAACTGATGATCAGTGTACATGTGCTTTAATTGGACTGTGCCCGACGGATAGTATTGTTCAACGAGACCATTGAGCTTTCCCGCTCGATACTGAGCCTTGACCTTGAGCTTACCTGTATCTGGCCAATATTGAACAGTCTCGCCATCACGCTCACCATCTTTAAAGATGCCGTGATCTACTAGCACACCTTTGTCTGTCCAGGCTTCAAAAAGGCCATTTTGCTCGCCATTTTCCCAATGTCCGATCTCACGAAGTTGACCTTCACTGAAGACCACATTGAGTCCGTCAAGCTTGCCGTCTTTATAGGCATAAAGAGAATAGCCGGAATCTGAAATATCTTTGACACGCCCTGTAAACGGTTTCCCTTCCTTGTCCATCAATAAGCCGTCAACATTCTTGAGCTCAGACGAAGCTGTCGAAGGTAACCAACCATAGAGCTGATATTTGTAATACCAAGCGCCCACGGCTGCACCCAAACTGACAACCGAAACAGCAACCAAAAAACCGAGTTTGCTCATGATGATCTCCTTATTAAGATCTCTGTGATGCAAGGACTTGTAGGAAAAATCCTGATTCCATTAAGATTCACTATATCTGTAGAGTGTTTTTGCCGACACTATTGTTTACATCTCCTCACTTTAGCGAGGTGCCTCATGCGTTTTGGAAGCTCTTCAAATACCCCCTACGGACAGCCGAGCGAAACAAAAATGTTCGTTCGGCTTTTTCGAACATAGATAACGGCGCTTGTTTTTCTCTAAAAATAGCAGAATGCTATTATTACAACATGAATAGTTGATGGTGGCTATAGAAGAGATTTTCAGCTATCAATTCAGCTTCGCTGACATAGAGGCCGACAAATACATCGAGTATCGCCGGTCCCATGCTGATCCTCGAATTCATGCCATGGATCGGCTGACGGATGATGGGGTTGATGAGCTCGTTAAACTGTGCTTGCCCTTCTCCCACAAGAAGAACGGGCTCGCAGTTCAGGCTGGACGTCCGTACATGCGATTGGAGATGATGGTCCGCCTCCACCTCCTGCAGATTTCTCTCAATTATTCGGACCTCCAAATGGAGGTGTACCTGACGAGCAACGTAGCCGCGCGGCTCTTCTGTCGAGTGCCTTCTGGGCGAACCACCGTTTCTGACACCTCTTTGCTTCGCTTCCGGGGAGTGTCAGGATTGCTGTGTCTGGGGAGGTTATTCCAGGGGCAGCCCAACGAGGCTGCCCTTTCCTTTTTGTGATGTAGTCTGCCAGACCTGATGCGATAGCAGGGGATATGGTGGAGGGGCCCGCGCGGAGCGCGGGAGGATCCTCCTTAGCCCCCACTATCACGCGCCGCGAAGCGGCAGGCGCGTTAGCTTACTCCATGACACCAGTAAACCGCTCACCAAACAGCAGAGCGAACTGGGGCATGGCAGCAGACCACTTGGGCGTAGCACGTTTCCAGGAGGCCGTGAAATTCATGATGGCCAGATAGATCAGCTTCTTGGCAGCCTCTTCATTGGGGAACAGAGTGCGCGTCTTGATTACCTTCCGGACAGCTCGGTTGAGCCCTTCAATCGAATTGATCGTATAGATCTGCGTACGGATCTCAGGCGCGAACTGGATGAACGGGATCACCTGTGCCCAGGCCCGTTCCCAGATTTGGATGATGGCAGGGTACTTTTTGCCCATGGTCGTATTCCTAAAACGCTCCAGAGCACGTTCTGCAGCGTCGGCATCCACTGCTTGATAGATGGGCTTGAGCTCCTTGCACACGGCCGCTCTGTCCTTCTGAGAAACGAATGATGTCGGCGCGAATAAGGTGAACGATGCAGGTCTGATGGAGGGTCTGTGGATAGACGACCTCTATAGCTTCAGTCATGCCCTTCAGGCCATCCGTAACGGCGATGAGAATGTCCTCAACGCCTCGGGCCTTCAGCCCCTAAAGACGGTCACCCAGAAGCTTGCACCCTCATTCTCGGCGATCCACATGCCCAGAACCTCACGCGTACCGTCTGTTCGCACCCCAATCCCGAGATGAACGGCCATGTTCTTTACAGCTGCGCCACTGCGGATTTTGACTCGGAGGGCGTCAAAGAAAGCGACCGGATACACACTTGCGAGCGGGCGATTCTGCCACTCCTGGACGTCTTCAAGCACCCTGTCGGTAACCTTGCTGACGTAGTCGGGGCTGATGTCCACACCGTAGAGATTGTCGATGAAGCCTGGATGTCACGGGTGCTCATGCCTCTGGCGTACATGGCGATGATCTGCTCGTCCATTTTGCCGAACGACCGGCTGTGCTTGGGCACGATGATTGGGTCGAAAGTGTTTTTGCGATCGCGCAGAACGCTCAGTGGCAGAGGACCATACTCGGTCTTGAGGGTCTTGTGACTAAAGCCGTTGCGCTTGTTGGGGACCTGGAGAAGCTCGTCAGCATCAACTTCTTCAGGAGGCGCTTCGGTGGGCTGACAGCCGGTGAGATGTGCATCCATTTCTCCCTGCAACATGGCTTCGACAAAGCGCTGGGAGAAGGTACGTACGGCCTCGGAGAAGGCTTCGGGACCCAGGGAGCGGCCCGATGTTCGAAGCTCGGAAACGTACTGTTCGATGTGGTTATCGAGGGGATTGGTGGACTTCTTACGAGAATTGCGTTTGGTGTTCGTGCTCATTGGGTGTGCCCATGCCAAGCAAACCAAAAGAGCTCGTTCGCAGTCGAACAGGCTCTTTTGGACGGTTGTCAGTGGTTCACATTCCTGACTGATCAGAGACGCGCGATCGTGGACATCACGCCGATGACCTTGTCTCCGATCGAAACGGTGATCTCGGCGTCGAGCGGCAGATAGACGTCAACGCGAGAGCCGAAACGGATGAAGCCATAACGCTCGCCCTTTTCGAGACGTTCGCCCACCTTGGCATAGCAGAGGATGCGACGGGCAACAAGGCCGGCCACTTGGACGAAGGTTACGCTTCGCCCCTCGTCAGTCGTGACGCGAACGGCGTTGCGCTCGTTATGAGTCGAAGCCTTGTCAAGATCGGCGTTGAGGAAGAGACCGGGCTTGTAGACGATCTCCTCGACGCGACCAGCGACGGGGGACTTCTGGCTGTGGACGTTGAAGACGTTCATGAAGATCGAAATCATCATCGCATCCTCGCCGGTAAGAGGATCCTGAGCTTTCTGGACCTTGCAGACGCGGCCGTCGACCGGGCTCAGCACGGCCTTCGGATCGGTGGGAAGTTCACGGGCCGGATCGCGGAAGAACTGAACGCAAAAGACAAAGAGGACGAGCGAGAGGAAGGCGAGGAAGTTCCAGTCGAGAAGCCAGAGCACGGCCGTGACGGCGAACGTGCCGATGATGAAGGGGCGCCCTTCACGGGCGAAGAAGGGATGCGGATAGATTCGCGAGTTCAATTCGATCTCCGGAGAGAGCTTGTGGAAAGTGCGCCCATTTTAATGAAAAAAGCCGCCTTGTGCGCGGATTTCGGCTGAACGAAGGCGCCGGCCGCCCCTTCGGGCGTCCGGCACGGAGATTCAGGGGCTTGAGACGAACCCGGCTCAGCGGGGCAACCGGGCCTCGACCGTCACGGTGAGCGATACCTCGGTCGTGCCTGCGCTCACTGCAGGCGCAACGTTTGCCGAGGCGCGCTCGGCCTTCATCATGGGGGCCGCGTAGTAGCGAGGGCCGCCCGCGCTGTGCGACCCGATGCGCACCGAGGCGACGCTCACGTCGGAGGACTTGCGGCCGATCGACTCAGCAACGATTCCCGCCTGCCGGAGCGCATCGGCTACGGCGGCCTTGAGGAGCTCGTCTCGCTGGGCGCGCTCGGCCTTGTCGGAGACGCGGAAGGTGATGCCCTCGTAGTTCATGTGGCCGACGACGGCGGCGAGCACGTCCGAGACGACGCTCACGTCACGCACCGTAACGCGCAGGGTCTCGCGGGCCTCCCAGGCTCCGATCTCGGAAACCTCGCCTTCCTTGGCACGGGTATAGACGGGATTGGTCGAGAGCCCCGTCGTCCCGACGTCGATCTTGTCGCTGAAGCGCTTGAGCGCCTCGATCGCCGCGTTGCCGCGCTTGGCCGCATCGTTCGAGGCCGAGACCGCATCGGGCCTGCGGCTTTCGGCCGAAAAGAGAATGACGGCCTCGTCGTTGGCGACGGTCATGCTCGCCTCGCCCTGCATCGAGATCTGGACGGGCGCCGTCATCGGATTCTGCCCTTCGGCGAGGACGGGAGCGGCTGATGCGACGCAGACGGCGGCTGCGCTGAGGGCAAGAACGGTCTTCTTCATTCGAGGTTCTCCTTGTTGAGTCACGGCAGCGAATGCCGTTTCTTTCATTATGAGTTCCAGCGATACCCTTTCGCAGGCACGTTTGCAACGATTTATTGAGGAGCATCCCCGGTTTTTCCGCCTGCGGACCTGAAGGGCGCGCCCGCGCCCTGCGTTTTTCGAGCCTGCGCCGCTCCGAAAACGCCGCTTTCTCTGCCCGCCGTTTGATCCCATCGGCGACACCTTAGCCTTTTTCCCTAGTTGCAAACCCGTCCGACCTGTTACGATTCTTACAGTCAGGCAAAGTCCTCACGCGCGTCGTCCGCCAAAAAAAGCAGCAGAAGCCTCATGAGCAAACTGCAACCGGGACACCGCTTCCGAAGGACCTGTCGCATAAAAGAGTCAATCAGGCGGCATCAAGACCGCCTCTGCCTTCCGCGCGCCTCCCGGTGGGGCGGACTGCGGATCAAGGAGTGTATTTATGTCCGGAGAACAGCGAAAGACCTGGACGAGCCGAATCGGCTTCGTGCTCGCCAGCGCCGGTGCTGCCGTGGGGCTGGGGGCCATCTGGAAGTTCCCCTACATGGCGGGCACGAACGGCGGCAGCGCCTTTCTCTTCCCCTACATCCTCATGACCTTCACCGTGGGCGCCGCCCTGCTGATCGCCGAAGTGGCGCTCGGCCGTGCGGGCCGCGGCGGCATCGTGACGGCCTACCGCAACCTCGCGGGCCGCGCCTGGGTGCCCGCAGGCTATCTCGGCGTTCTCACGGGCTTCCTCGTCCTGTGCTTCTATTCGGCCATCGGAGGGTGGACGCTCGCCTACTTCGCCGAAGCGGCCACGGGCTCGGGCCTCATCACCGACCAGGCCGAGCTCGGCAAGCACTTCGGCAGCTTCGTCTCCGATCCCGTCCAGGCACTCGGCTTCCAGTGGCTCTTCCTGCTGCTCAACGGCCTCATCGTGGCGCTCGACGTCACGAAGGGCATCGAGCGCATCTCCAAGTTCCTGATGCCGCTCCTCTTCGTGATGATGCTCGTGCTCATCGTGCGCGGCCTGATGCTCCCCGGCGCCATAGGCGGCCTTGAGTTCCTCTTCAAGTTCGATCCCGACGCCTTCACCTGGAGCGCCCTGCTGCAGGCCATGGGCTTCACTTTCTTCTCGCTGTGCGTGGGTTGCGGGTGCATGCTCACCTACGGCTCGTACCTTGATCAGAACTCGAACCTCGTCAACGGCTGCCTCTGGATCACGTTCCTTGCGGTCATCGCCTCCATTCTCGGCGGCCTGATGATCATGCCGAGCGTCTTCGCCTTCGGACTCGACCCGTCCGCAGGTCCCGGCCTCACCTTCATCACGATGCCCGCCGTCTTCGCGCAGCTCCCGTTCGGCCACTTCTTCGCGATCACCTTCTACGTGTGCCTCTTCGTTGCGGCCCTCACGTCCTCGATCTCGATTCTGGAGATGTCCGTGCAGTTCCTCCACGACGAGTTCAACATCAGCCGCCCCGCCGGCGTCACGATCACGGGCTCGATCCTCGCCGTTCTCGGCACGCTCTGCGCGCTCAGCTTCGGCACGCTCTCGCACGTGACGATCTTCGGCAAGAGCTTCTTCGACTTCTTCGACTACCTCACGTCCAACATCGGCATGCCGATCGGCGTGATCGGCATCGCCATCGTCACGGCCTGGCTCGCCTGGCCCACGACCGTGAACCAGCTCTCGCTCGTCAAGCCCGTCTCCGGCTTCTTCCTCAAGAGCTACCGCGTGATGGCCGGCATCTTCGCACCGATCCTCATCCTCGTCGTGATGCTCAAGGGCCTCGGCGTCTTCTGAGTCCATTTGACCTCATTCCAATAAATTCCCCGCCGTCAGGCCACCCGATGCGAACGGCGGGCAAAAAGCACAAGATCGGAGTCCAACCCAATGTCTGAAAACCAAACCACCACAAGCTGGGGCTCCCGCCTCGGCTTCATTCTTGCAAGCGCAGGCTCGGCCGTCGGCCTCGGCGCCATCTGGAAGTTCCCGTACATGGCGGGCACGAACGGCGGCTCCGTCTTCATGCTGCCCTACATCTTCTTCACCTTCACCGTCGGCATCTCGCTGCTCGTGGCCGAATTCGCCATGGGCCGCGCCGGACGCGAGGGCCCGATGGCCTCGCTCACCAAGGTCTGCGGCAGGGGCTGGGGCTTCTTCGGCGGCGTCGGCGTCTTCACGGTCTTCCTGATCCTCTCGTTTTACTCGGGCGTGGGCGGCTGGTGCATCAAGTACATGGTCGACGCCGTCATCGGCCGCGGCCTCATCAGCGATCCCGAACTCCTCGGCACGCACTTCGGCGCCTTCGTCTCCGACGGTTCGATGAGCTTCCTCTACATGATGATCTTCCTCGGCATCACGTCCGTCGTCGTGCTCCGCGGCATTCAGGGCGGCATCGAACGCGTCGCCAAGGTGCTCATGCCCGCGCTCTTCATCCTGATGCTCATCATCATCGTGCGCGGCCTCACGCTGCCTGGCGGCCTCGCCGGCCTCGAGTACCTCTTCGCGCCCCGCTGGGAGGACTTCAACGCCTCCGCGCTCTTCAACGCGATGGGCTTCTGCTTCTTCTCGCTCTCGCTCGGCGCCGGCACGATGATCACCTACGGCTCCTACCTGAGTCCCAAGGCCGACCTTCCGGGCGCAGTGGGATGGGTCGCCGTCCTCGCCATCATGTCCTCGATTCTCGGCGGTCTAATGGTGCTCCCCGCCGTCTTCGCCTTCGGTCTTGACCCGAGCGCCGGCCCCGGCCTCACCTTCGTGACGATGCCCGCCGTCTTCTCGAAGATGCCGCTCGGCCAGCTCTTCGCCGTCATGTTCTACGTCTGTCTCGTCGTTGCGGCCCTCACCTCGTCCGTCTCGATGCTCGAAGCCTGTACGGCGCTCCTCACCCGCCAGTTCAACATGCGCCGCACGCCGGCCATCCTGCTCACCGTCGCGAGCTGCACGGTCGTGGGCCTTGCCTCCACACTCTCCTTCGGCGTCTGGAGCGACGTCAAGTTCTTCAACAGGACGATCTTCGACATCCTCGACTACGTCACGTCCAACGACGGCATGCCGCTCCTGTCTCTTATACACATCTGACGCTGCCGACGATCTTA
>ENA-OYWX01000721-OYWX01000721.1-human-gut-metagenome-genome-assembly--contig:-NODE-721-length-11960-cov-7.022596_pt1 | contig 11960 bp, 10 predicted proteins | sample MGYA00244815_ERZ653406 | MGnify/ENA primary metagenome ERZ653406 (study PRJEB26926, sample SAMN06165037) | human gut metagenome | biome: ENVO:00009003; feature: ENVO:2100002; material: ENVO:00002003...
AGATTTCTGCCTGTCTCGTGGGCTCGGAGATGTGTATAAGAGACAGGTTTTCCATCTATGCTCTATATCACATGTTTCATATTAGATGTGTAATATCACATATAGCCATTCAATAATATAGACGTGATTTAATTTCCCGATATCATCTCCAAAAACCTCTCATGAATCCGTGTATCATCATCAAGCTCCGGATGAAAAGCCAGCCCAATCTGGTTCTTATACTGCACACCGACAATTTTGCCGTCATACTCGGCGAGCACATGTACATCATTTTTGGCGGAGTCATCAATAGCCTCCACATATGGTGCCCTGATAAATGTCATGGTAAAGTCAAAGCTATTGTCAAACCTTGCTGTAGCCTCAAAGCTTCCAAGCTGTCTGCCGTAGGCATTTCTTTTAACAGTGACAGGCAGAGTGCCGAAATATACGTTGTCATCGTTGCTGATATGTGAAGCTAAAAGGATAAGACCGGCGCAGGTTGCAAGCACCGGAAGTCCGTTTGCGATTCTTCTCTTAAGCTCATCAAACATATCAAGCTCACGTAGCAGCTTGCCCTGGACAGTGCTCTCACCGCCCGGCAGCACGAGTCCATCTATGTCACAGATATCTGATTTCCGGCGCAGCTCTACACATTCGCACCCAAGAGATTCAAGCATGCGCTTGTGCTCAATAAACGCTCCCTGAACAGCTAAAACACCAATCTTAAGTCCTGATTTCATTTTATTTGCCTCTTTCCTCCATGATGATTTTAATCTCGCTCTCGTTGATTCCGACCATAGCCTCACCGAGATCCTCAGAAAGCTCTGCGATGAGCTTTGCATCAGTAAAGTTTGTCACAGCTTTTACGATAGCGGCAGCTCTCTTGGCAGGATCGCCTGATTTGAAGATACCTGAACCGACGAACACACCCTCAGCACCGAGCTGCATCATAAGAGCCGCATCAGCCGGAGTAGCCACACCGCCTGCCGCAAAGTTTACAACCGGAAGCTTGCCGTTGTCATGAACGAATTTGACCAGCTCGAAAGGCACCTGAAGATTTTTAGCTGCCTCGAAAAGCTCATCCTCACGCATGGAAGTAAGCTTAGCAATCTCAGAATTCATCTTTCTCATATGTCTGACCGCCTGCACGATATCACCTGTACCGGGCTCACCCTTTGTACGGATCATGGAAGCTCCCTCGTTGATACGGCGGAGAGCCTCACCGAGATCTCTTGCACCACATACGAAAGGCACCTTGAAATCTCTCTTATTGATATGGTACACATCATCAGCAGGTGAAAGCACCTCAGATTCATCAATGTAGTCAATCTCGATTGCCTCAAGTATCTGAGCCTCCACGAAGTGACCGATACGGCACTTTGCCATGACGGGGATGCTGACAGCCTCCTGAATGCCCTTAATCATCTTAGGATCGCTCATTCTTGAAACACCGCCTGCGGCTCTGATATCAGCAGGGATTCTTTCAAGCGCCATGACAGCACATGCACCGGCTGCCTCGGCAATCCTGGCCTGCTCCGGAGTCGTGACATCCATGATGACACCGCCCTTTAGCATCTGTGCAAGACCTTTGTTGAGTTCGTATTGAGTATTCTTATTGTTTTCCATTTGTTAAATCTCCTTTTGGTTTTTGCATTTGTATTTTTGCATCAATTTATATGATATGAGGGTCAAAAGGTATTTTGCCCCTTTAATCATTTATATGACGAAAGTAGTCAGGCGTGAGCAAATATGTTTAGGTAGCGAACACGAGAGTGTACTCGTCGCCTGCGCCGCTGGGCTGTATTTGCTCACACCAGCCGCATATCATGGTTGCAATAATACGCCACATCTGGTAATATTAAAATATTCAAAATAAGGAAAATAAAAATGCCAGAAAGCGGTGAATCAAATGCTGACCTACGACCTCACAAAAACAGACGGACCACTCTACAAATGCCTTTATGAGTGCATCAAAAACGATATATCACAGGGAAAATTAAGCTCCGGGGAGAAAATGCCATCAAAACGTACCCTCGCAAAGAATCTGGGGGTTAGTACCATTACGGTTGAAAATGCATATGACCAGTTGATAGGCGAGGGCTATATGTTTGCAAGACCCAAGAGGGGCTATTTCATAGCCGATGTGTCAGATATCAGGGTAATCAAGGCACCGGTGCACAAGGAGCTTAGCATAAAGCTGCCGCCGGAGCAGGATGAAAGTATATTTGACTTCTCATCAAACAGGACAGACTCGGGTAACTTTCCGTTTTCCATATGGGCAAAGCTCATGCGAGAGACGATTTCCCTTAGGGAACAGGAGCTTTTGTCGGTGTCGCCGTGTGGCGGAGTGAGAGAGCTTCGGGAAGCGATAGCAAGCCATCTGTCGTCGTTTCGCGGTATGAATGTGGACCCGGACCAGATAATAGTCGGAGCGGGAACAGAGTATCTGTACGGACTGCTTGTGAAGCTTTTGGGTACGGACAAGGTATACTGCGTGGAGGATCCGGGCTATAAGAAAATCAGCCAGATATACGAGTGCAACAATGCAAAATGCCTGCCGGTGCAGATGGATGAGCAGGGCATCCGCGTGGAGCTTATAAAGAAGGCGAACGCGCAGATAGCACATATCAGCCCGACACACCATTTTCCGACAGGAATCACGATGCCTGTGAACCGCCGCTATGAGCTTTTGGCATGGGCCAACGAGAGCAGCGACAGATACATCATAGAGGATGATTACGACAGTGAGTTTCGCATGAACGGACACCCGATACCGCCCATCCTCTCGATTGATGCGTGTGAAAAGGTTATCTATATAAATACATTTTCAAAGTCTCTCACATCCACCATCCGAATCAGCTACATGGTGCTGCCGGAGCATCTGGCAAATGAGTTTTACAGGAGGCTTTCATTTTACTCATGTACGGTATCCACCTTCGAGCAGTACACGCTGGCACGATTTATCAGCGAGGGCTATTTTGAAAAGCACATAAACAGGATGAGGCTGCACTACGGCAGAAAGCGCCAGAGCGTGCTTTCGTCCATAAAAAGCTGCTTCACTGAAAAGAAATGCAGGGTAATAGAAAATGACTCCGGACTGCATTTTATCATACAGTTTGACACGAACCTTCCGGACAAAACAGTTGAAGGGCTGCTTTTGAAAAAAGGTATAAAGCTTCAGGCGATTACCCACTTCAACCTGAGTAAGCCAAAGGAGGACAGGCATCAGTTCATTATCAATTACTCAAATATTGATGCAGACAGGATAATGGATGAGCTTTTAATTATTAAAGATACAATACTTTAACCAGACAGTACTTTAATAAAGCCAACTATAAAGCATATAAATAGTGTATACAAACAGTGCGAATAATTTATGTGTGTAAAAATTTGACATAGATTTTACATACATCTGATAGAGCATTTTACAAAGCATCCATATAATGTATTCTCGAAGACAAGAAATTTATTACATGTTGCAGGAGATACAAATGGAGAAAAAAATCAAAATTCAGGTTCGCGACCTGAATCTGTATTATGGCCAGAATCATGCACTGCATGGTGTCAATATGGACATAAAAGAAAACAGCGTGACAGCGCTGATCGGACCGTCAGGATGTGGTAAGTCTACATTTTTAAAGTGTATCAACAGAATGAATGATCTGGTTGACAACGTCAGAATCGAGGGAAGCATAGAGATAGATGGTGAGAATATATATGCACCATCAGTCGATACAACCGTACTTCGCAAAAAGGTCGGTATGGTTTTCCAGCAGCCAAATCCGTTCCCGATGAGCATATATGACAATATCGCATATGGCCCGAGAGTGCATGGCATCAAGGATAAAAAGATACTCGACCAGATAGTTGAGGAAAGTCTTCAAGGTGCTGCGATATTCAATGAAGTTAAAGATAGATTAAAGAAATCTGCTATGGGACTTTCGGGTGGACAGCTGCAGAGACTGTGTATTGCGAGAGCGCTTGCCGTACAGCCGGAGGTGCTTTTGATGGATGAGCCAACATCAGCGCTTGACCCTATCTCTACTTCAAAGATAGAGGAGCTCATGGAGGATTTAAAGAAAAAGTACACAGTTGTGGTTGTAACACATAACATGCAGCAGGCAGTGCGTGTGTCAGACGATACAGCCTTCTTCCTTGTGGGAGATATGGTTGAGTTTGGTGACACAAAGACAATTTTCTCATATCCACAGGACAAGAGAACAGAGGATTACATCACAGGGAGGTTTGGTTAATGAGATCGAAATTCGACGAGCAGCTTAAGAAGCTGAATGAAGAAATGATGCACATGGGAAGCATGATTGAGGAGTCAATCCAGAAAGCAATCGAGGCATTTATACATCAGGATGCCGATAGCGCCAAAGCCATCATGGAGGGCGATTCAGAGATAGACAGAGAGCAGAAAAAGATAGAGAGCCTGTGCTTTGATCTGCTCATGCAGCAGCAGCCTGTAGCAAGAGACCTTAGAACAATTTCTGCAGCGATGAAGATGGTTACTGATATGGAGCGTATAGGAGACCACGCAGCCGATATCAGCGAGATGACCATTTTGATGAGCAGTGACAAGCCATACAGGGTCAATATAGAGCATGTCAAGAGCATGGCTTCAGAGACAATGCTTATGCTTATCAGGGCAATCGAGGCGTATGTTGAGAAGAACAATGACAAGGCTCGCATAGTGATGAAGCAGGATGATGTGGTTGATGATCTTTTTGATAAGGTAAAGGCTGAGCTTATTGATTTCATCAGGGAACATCCGGAGGATGGTGAGCAGGCAGAGGATCTTCTCATGGTTGCAAAATACTTCGAGCGTATTGGAGACCATGCGACAAATATTGCTGAGTGGGTTGAATTTGCACTTGATGACAAGGTTCGCAAATCATGATTTAATCTTTATGCTGAAAAATTAAATCATAGTTATATACAGACAAAATTGATACAGACGATGGATTTTACATAAATTTTACATAAAACCATCGTCTGTTTTACATTAGTAATGTATAATCGAAAGTAAAAAGCAGGTAAAAATTTTACATAAGATTTTTTGAAATGGAGAAAGCTATGGCACTTATTTATATTGTAGAGGATGATGAGAGCATACGTGAGATAGAGACTATTGCTTTAAAAAACAGTAATTACATCGTCAGTGCATTTGAAAACGCAAAGGAATTTTACAAGAAGCTGGATGAGCTCGTACCGGACCTCATACTGCTTGATGTGATGCTTCCGGATGAGAGCGGCTACGATATCGTGAGAAAGCTCAGAAAACGTCCGGCTACACAGGATATTCCTATTATAATGGTCACAGCCAAGACCACAGAGATGGATATGATAAAAGGGCTTGACGGGGGCGCAGATGATTACATCAAAAAGCCTTTCTCAATCATGGAGCTTATCACAAGAGTAAAGGCACTGCTCAGGAGAACTGTGAAGGAGGAGCCGAAGCTTTTAAAGCTGGATGATCTGGTGATTGACCATGAGCGCCATGTGGTTACAGTGAACAATGAGCCGGTTGACCTTACATACAAGGAGTACGAGCTTTTAAGGCTTCTGATGGGCAGTCAGGGCATAGTCATGACCAGGGAGGTCATCATGAGAAGCGTCTGGGATACTGACTTTGAGGGCGAGACACGTACAGTGGACATGCACATAAAGACACTCCGCCACAAGCTGGGTGACTATGGCAGCAGGATAAAGACAGTCAGAAATGTGGGCTATGTTATAGAATAATAGCTGTTATAATGATTTCTAATATACATAAGCGGAGCGTACAGCATGAAAAAGAAGATTAACTATTATCTGGTAGCAACAGCACTTTTTGTAGCAATTGCCACTATGGTTTCCATGACAGTAATCAACTATTACCTCTTTCAGAAGCAGGTAAAGGAAGATCTGCAGGTCATGGCAGAGACAATAGAAAGCACCGGAATACTAAAACAGGATATAAATGAAATCCCGCAGATTGACGTGGAGGGTATTCGTGTCACCTGGATTGACAAGGACGGCACAGTGATGTATGACAATCAAAATGATGTGAAAAAACTTGAAAATCATGGCGATAGACCGGAAGTTGAATCAGCATTTGATAAAGGTACGGGAGACTGCGTGAGAACATCAGCCACAATGAACAGCAATACCTTCTATCATGCCATAAAGCTCAATGATGGAACGGTACTGCGTGTTTCTATTGCAGCGAGAAGTATCTGGAACATGTTTGCAAGCAGTATACCTGCCATGCTTATAGTGACGGTTATCATAGTAGGAATATGTGTGGTTCTCGCCAAGAGCCTGACCAGAAAGCTCATGAAGCCAATCGAGACACTCGCAGGCAACCTTGAGCAGGCCTCTGTCATCCAGAAAAAGACAGAGTACAAGGAGCTCGTGCCGTTCATGAATGCGATAAGGATACAGCATGAGGGCGTGCTTGCCGCGGCAAAGAGCAGACAGGACTTCACAGCCAATGTGTCACACGAGCTAAAGACTCCGCTCACAGCCATCTCCGGCTACGCAGAACTCATAGAAAACGGCATGGTCGAAAAGGAGCAGCAGATTCATTTTGCCACTGAAATCAGAAGAAATGCACAGCGCCTGCTTTCATTAATCAATGATATCATAAAGCTCTCGGAGCTTGATTCCAGCGAGGCGCAGCAGGGCTTTGAGCAGCTTGATCTGTACGATCTGGTCAAGGACTGCATGGAAAATCTACAGGTGAATGCCGAGCAGAGAAAAGTAGCACTCAATTTTGACGGCACCGACTGTATGGTACGAGGCAACAGGCAGCTTCTCACGGAGCTCGTTGAGAATCTCTGCCAGAATGCTATCCGCTACAACAATGAGGGCGGCACCGTAAATGTGACGGTACACAAGCTAGGTGGCAAGACCGTTCTCACGGTCGAGGACAACGGCATAGGCATCCCAAAGGATCAGCAGGAGCGCGTCTTTGAGCGCTTCTACAGAGTGGACAAGAGCCGCTCGAAGGAGACCGGCGGCACAGGCCTTGGGCTTGCGATAGTAAAGCATATAGTGGAGCTGCATGATGCAGGGCTGACGCTCGACAGTGAGGTGGGGCGTGGCACAACAATAAAGGTGGAGTTTTAGCTCCGCCTTTTTGCGTCTCCTGCGCCATACCAAGCACACAAGCTCTTGCAAAATCGTGGCGCAGTGTTTATAATCATATGTTAGCAGTGAAAACAAGGCAAAACCAGGAGGAACAGCCATGTATCAGGAAATATCAAAATTACTTATGTACGGAGATTTACCTCAGGACGAGATACTTTATAAATTGGGCCAGCTCTTTGAGCAGTTTGAGGTGGGCGAGTACAACAAGACAGAGCTTGTGCGCGACATCAATACACAGGTCAAGAGAATCTTAAAGGTAGCGACAGACTATGGTTTTGATGACAATCTGTGGCACAACTATCTCACTTTCTTCCTTATGATGAGCGAGAATCCGTTTTCCATCACATGTGAGAAGGTCGGAGCCAGTGATGGCAGCGTAAACGGGCTTGTGGCAAACGATTTCAGGATTTTTAAGAAGCTTTTCGATTATGATTTCAAGCCAATCGAGTCAGCACTCGGAATAGACTGCTTCACACAGATCAGCAATTATAAGGCCATTGTGAAAAAGGACCTTATGTACAATCACAATGTCAGCGAGAAGGTAAGGGCGCTGAGCAAGAAGCTTGAGGCAGCTAAGGACGAGCAGGAGTTCTTTGATGTGGTAACAGGCTTTTACAAGGCATACGGAGTCGGCATGTTTGGGCTCAACAAGGCATTCAGGATTGAGGAGCATCTGGACGGGGGCTTCTCCTTCATGCCAATCAACAATATGGATGCGGTCATGCTCGATGACCTGATCGGTTATGAAATCCAGAAGAAAAAGCTCACAGACAATACAGAAGCGTTTGTGCAGGGCAAAAAGGCCAACAATGTGCTGCTTTTCGGAGACAGCGGAACCGGAAAATCAACAAGTATCAAGGCTATTGTCAATCAGTATTATGATGACGGACTGCGCATGATTGAGATATACAAGCATCAGTTTAAATATCTGTCAAAGATTATCGCAGCAATCAAAAACAGAAACTACAGATTTATCATATATATGGATGACCTCTCATTCGAGGAGCATGAGATTGAGTACAAGTTCCTAAAGGCAGTTATCGAGGGCGGCGTGGAGACAAAGCCAGACAACATACTGATTTATGCAACCTCTAACCGCCGTCACCTGATCAAGGAGACCTGGAATGACCGCAATGACCAGGACAACAGCAATGACAAGCACCACTCAGATACAGTTGAGGAGAAGCTGTCACTTGTAAACCGTTTTGGTGTGACAATCAGCTACTCAAAGCCGTCGCAGAAGGAGTTCTTCAACATCGTAACAGAGCTTGCGAGAAAGAGCGGCTGCACACTTTCAGACGAGGAGCTGTGCAGGGAGGCAAACAAGTGGGAGCTCAGCCACGGTGGCATTTCGGGACGTACTGCAACACAGTTTGTCAACTACATTATGGCTAACAATTAAGCAGCAGGCATAAGCATGAAAGGATAGTATATGCTCTACCAGATAAGTAATGGCGCTGTCGCATTTGGCGACGACGTCATTTTGCATAGTATAGATTTTGAAATCAGAAACACAGAAAAAATAGCGATAGTCGGCAGAAACGGCTGTGGCAAGACAACACTTTTAAAGCTCATTTCAGGCGAGGTTGAGATGGAAAAGCTCGACAGCGATGAGAGCGCCTTTATTGCAAAGGCAGGAAACCCGGAGATAGGCTATTTGAAGCAGATTGCGTTTGATGATCCGGACGTGACACTCGAGCAGGAGGTGCGCAAATGCTTCGTGAAAATGGACGAGCGAAAGGCAGAGCTTGCGCGCGTGGCGGCAGAGCTCGAGCATGATTATTCAGATGAAAAGGTAGCCCGATATACCGCGATGGAGGAGGCCTTCAAGGACGATGGCGGCTACTATTATGAGAAGGAATATGAGGTCATGATCCGCAAGTTCGGCTTCTCTGATGACGAGCGCAAAAAGCCAATCCGTGACTTTTCCGGAGGTCAGCAGACCAAGATAGCATTCATAAAGCTGCTTTTGTCAAAGCCTGACATACTGCTTCTCGACGAGCCGACAAACCACCTCGATGTTACGACTATTGAGTGGCTTGAGGGCTATCTGAAGTCGTACCCGAAGGCAGTGGTTGTCGTATCCCATGACCGTATGTTTCTCGACAATGTGGTCGATGTGGTCTACGAGATAGAGTACGGCACAGCAAGGCGCTATCCGGGCAACTATACCAATTTTATCGCCCGCAAAAAGGAAAACTACGACAAGCAGATGAAGGATCACATTGCCCAGCAGAAGGAGATAGAGCGCTTGCAGCGTATGGTTACGCGCTTCAAGGGCAAGCCGACCAAGACAGCCATGGCGCAGTCAAAGCAGAAGGCTATAGATCGCATGGTGATTATCGAGGCGCCGGACAAGTACGACAACAAGACCTTCCATGCCAATTTCCAGCCCGAAAAGGAGACAGGAAACGATGTGCTTTATACATCAGAGCTTGCAATCGGCTATGACCATCCGCTCTCTGTAGTGTCGCTTGATTTGAAAAGAGGCGAAAAGCTTGGCATACTCGGGGGAAACGGACTTGGAAAATCTACATTTTTAAAGACTATCGTGGGTAAAATCCCGGCACTTTCGGGCGACTACCGCTTCGGAACCAACGTGCAGATAGGGTATTTCGACCAGCAGATGGCCATGTATACAAGCAACAAGACCGTGCTCGATGATTTCTGGGATGAATATCCGAATCTCACGGAAACCGAGGCCAGAAATGCACTCGGAGCCTTCCTTTTTTCAGGGGAGGACGTGTTCAAGAACGTAAATATGCTCTCCGGAGGAGAAAAGGTCAGACTGGCGCTTTGTAAGATTTTAAAGACCAGACCGAACGTGCTCGTGCTCGATGAGCCAACTAACCATATGGATATCGTAGGCAAGGAAACGCTAGAGAGTATGCTTAAGGACTACAAGGGCACACTGATTTTTGTATCACACGATAGATATTTTGTGAAAAAGGTAGCCACACAGCTGCTTGTGTTCGAGGATGGCACGACAAATCTCTATCAGTTTGGCTATGAGCAGTATCAGGAAAAGCTCGACAGGGAGGCTGAGGAGAGCAAAAATGTATACAGAGGCAATGCAATATTTGGCGGCGCGATAAGCCAGAATGGCAGCAGTCAGACCGGCAGTGATGCAAACCGGAGCACGTCACAAAATGCTGCAGCAGGTAATGTGGGCGAAAGCACCAATGCAAATAGCACAGCCCAGGCAGGAGGCATGGCTGTCTCATCAACCGGCAAGGCATACTACAACCCGGGCAAGGAGCGCTCAAAGATACAAAAAAAGGTCAAAAAGGCCGAGGAGGACCTGGCAGTCAAGGAAGCAAAGCTCGATGAGCTCAAGGCCGAGCTTATGAAGCCGGAGTATCAGTCAAGCTACTCAAAGCTCACGGAAATCCAGAATGAGATAGACGCTCTCGAGGAAGAAATCCTTATTGATATGGAGGCGTGGGAGGAGCTTTCCTCTCAGCTTGAGGCGCTTGGATAGGTTAGATGCGCTGTGGTAGCTTAGAAACGTTGTGATAGCTTAGATGTGCTGTTGTAGTTGAGAAATGTTGCGATAGTGTATAAAAAATCACTCGACTTGATGTTTTTTATTCTGATGAAATCCCTAATCATAGCGAAATCAAGCGATTTCGCGAAAAACCGTAAATAAACCCTTGATTATTTATATAAATTGCATAAAAATGATTGATGAAAACGAAATTTATGGTATAATATTTACATGATACAGACAACGTATCAAATAAACGATAAAGGGGTTGGACATCATGAGAATAACAATTTCAGGAAAAAACATCGAATTAACAGAGGGGCTTAAGCAGGCAGTAGAGGAGAAGCTGTCAAAGCTGGAGAAGTTTTTTAAACCGGACACAGACGTATACGTTACACTCAGCGTAGAAAAGGATAGACAGAAAATCGAGGTTACTATCCCGGCAAAGGGACATGTTATCCGTTCAGAGCAGGTCAGCAATGATATGTACGTATCAATTGACCTCGTAGAGGAAGTAATCGAGAGACAGCTTCGCAAATACAGAACCAAGATTTCCGCAAAGAAGTATGCACCGGCGATATTCCAGGATGATTTCGTGGAGGCAGACGATGCAGAGGACGAGGAAATCAAGATTGTCCGTACAAAGAGATTTGGTATGAAGCCTATGTATCCTGAGGATGCATGCATCCAGATGGAGCTCTCAGGCCACGATTTCTTCGTATTCAGAAATGCAGAGAATGACGAAGTAAATGTAGTCTACAAGAGAAAAGGACATACATACGGACTTATCGAACCGGAATGTTAGACTCTTGTTTTTCATCATAATTTAACCTTTCTTTCATCTAAAACCGGCAGCCGTTGGCTGCCGGTTTTTTTGAGTGCAGTGGTCAGTCTCTGTTTAACCTCATTTGGTCTTGGATATGCGATTGGTTCCAATGGCAGTAAGACCACAAAAAATAACCGCCCCAGCCTGGAAACTGAACGGTTATTTTAACTAAGTAAATGATCAGGCGAACCGTTGTTATAGGTAGCACCTTTTTGTTAACTATATTTTAACATTCATTTCTAATCATGTCAAAATTATTTTCAAATAAATTAAGTGCCTGCTCAGCTTTTGCAAGTGAAGTAATTTTTTTAAGTTCGTTATCTGTAATAGATATCTTGCGTTCTTCTTTTTCTTTTTGCTGCTGACGAATTTTTTCAATGTTTGTTTCTAATTTTGCCCGTTCTTTTTCGGCTTTATTTTTGGCTTCCGTAATATATCGGAGTTCTTCTTCTAAGTCCTCCCTTGATTTGGCTCCCGTAGATCTGTCTCTTATACACATCTCCGAGCCCACGAGACAGGCAGAAATCTCGT
>ENA-OYWX01000763-OYWX01000763.1-human-gut-metagenome-genome-assembly--contig:-NODE-763-length-11362-cov-11.607942_pt1 | contig 11362 bp, 10 predicted proteins | sample MGYA00244815_ERZ653406 | MGnify/ENA primary metagenome ERZ653406 (study PRJEB26926, sample SAMN06165037) | human gut metagenome | biome: ENVO:00009003; feature: ENVO:2100002; material: ENVO:00002003...
CTTCTAACGTCTGCCGGATATTCAAATCCATTAGGAATTTTAATTTTTAAATTATTAATAAAAAGTTATTCCAAATCTAGAATAATAAGTAGTCGCCAATGAAAGAAGTGACATAAACTACATCCATCAACAGCAAAAGAAGTAAAACTATAGACCACATAAATTTATCGTATTTGTTAATTATCAATTGAACTTACCCTTTCCATAGATCAAAAATCCAATATAACCTTGTATCAATCCAATCGAAACAGCAGATATTATTACATTCCAATCTCTACTTAAATTCAAAAAAGATAAACCTATAGATACAACCACATAAAGAAATGTACCGCATAAAACAAAAATCAGAAACTTTTTCATCGAAAGGTAATTTAGAATTAGGGTAGAATTTATTAATAATAACCTTATATACTGTTCCTTTCAAAACATCCTAAGGAATGCAGCTGAGTTTTTTCAACCTGACAACCCTGTGCTGCCGGAAAACAATACTCCGGCAACACAGGGAATGCTTATTTACTACACTTAAACTCAAAACGGAACCCGTATGCCCGCCATCAGTCCGATGCTCTTGAAACTCAGCTTATACGGGTCGTGCATCTCCTCTTCGGTAGTTGTACCTTGCGATTCCACCTTACTCTTCTTGATATCAGTCGTTCCAAAGCAACCGATATTGGCAAACACATCCAAATGAGACAACACACGGTAAGAAACACCACAATTTATATTTACTCCCCAAGAGTGTGCCGTCACCTTATATTCCGTTTCGTCCTGCCAACCTTTATCGGTATACCACAGATAACCGCCTCCGTAACTGACAGACAAGATGCAGCGGTCGGATATATCACAACTAAATTTCATCTGGGGACCCACGTAGTTAACCTGAATATCTTCAGATACCAATGCAGGACCTACCGAATAATTGCCAGAAGTAGAGAAGTTGGTGTACAAGGCTCCTATGCCAAACCTCTTGGAAAACTTGTAAAAGGCATCCACACTGCCCTGAATGCCTCCATCATAATTACCCCGATAATGCAATCCGTACGGAGATAGATTCGAATTGAGCAACCAGCCATAACCTATTCCTGCGGAAACTTCTACCTTTTCAGCGTGGGATGATTTAACTTGGGCATGCAAGGAACATGCAAGAAAAGTAAACAGAACTACTAGATAAACGTTTTTCATATGTATAATGATTTGATTTAATATGCCGGAGCAATATATCGCTGTCATATAAACAGTTTCTGATTACCACTGTTCGTTATCACAAAAATACCATATTAATAAACATCATACAAGGAAAAGAGGGTGAAAAGAGGTAGACATCGACAAAGAACCAATGTATTGATAATCAAAACAATAAAATAATTTTCAAAGAAAAAGGTAGACACAATGAAAAGAACGAGTGCGCGTGCTGCTTTTTAAGGTATATTTTAAGCAATTTTCAAGCAATTCACCAATAAAACAATCAAATTATTTATATTTGTAATAGTCTTACAAACATTCAGTATGAAAAATAAAACACTCATCATCATTGTCATCATAACAGCAACCGCAGCCGTCCTTTCACTCGGCATTTACCAGAAAAGGACACACCAGATAAATGCTTCACTACTGCAAATTGAGCAACTGATGTATGAAAGACCCGACAGTGCCTGGAAGATACTACAACACATGCCACCCATTTCGCAGGTACGTAAAGAGGAACAGGCACTCCATGCACTGCTATTCACGCAGGCACAATATAAAAACCACATTCCGGTGAAAAGCGATTCACTGCTCCGGATAGCGGAAGCATACTACCGGACAAGCAACGATTCACTGCACAAGGCATGGACACTTTTCTATCTGGCACAGTATTACAGGGATTCGGATGAAAAGGAAAAAGCACTCTCATATTTTCAGCAGGCGAATATAGCAAGCCGGAATATAGAAAACAATCAATTCAAGTTCCTGCTCAACTTACACTGGGCAGGTCTATTAACTAACGAAGATGCCTACGAAAAGGGAATCGAAAAATATCAAACGGCAAACAGATACGCTATTTTACTGAAAGATACCTTAAAACAAATAAACCTATATGGAAAATGGGGATGGTGTTGTTTGCTAAAAGAAGAGGATGAACGTGCAGACAGCCTATTTAATGTCGGATTAACATTGTCCGCAACTACAAAAGACCGAATTTACGACAAATATCTATTAAACCGTTTATCTTTAACGGCAAGAGAAAGAAAAGATTACAAACGGGCACTGGAACTGGTAAACCGCAGTTTATCGCTCGCAAAGGATTCCACCGAGCTATATCCGTTATGGGGTAATAAGGGAAAAATCTTGCTGGAGATGAACCAATACGATTCGGCACACTTCTATTTAAGCAAGGATACGAGAGATTATGATCCATATTTCAGAGTATCCCGCTATTTAGACTGGAGTATATACGAAGAAAAAATAAAAAATCTTCCCAAAGCGCTGGAATACAGCAAGCGGTATGCCGAACTGCTGGATACCATCTATCAAGAACGGCTGGATTCTAAAGTGGCAAACCTCCAGCACAAATACGACTACTCCTTGATTCAGAGTGAAAACAAGCTGCTGAAAATCAAACGGCAAAGACTGTATATATCACTGACAGCCATCTGCATGGCGGTACTGACCGTAGCTGTTATATTCTTCTATAAACGCAGGGAAGAGAAGCGTAAACTGGCAGAACAGATGCAATCAAAAGACGACCTGATGAAGGAAATGAGGCTGCAACTGCAAGAAAAGACCATCGACCTGCATGCTGCACAGGAAAAAATCATCGAAAAGGAAACAGCTCTGGACAAAGAACTTTCACAAAGGGAAAAGATGAGAAGCGAATACTCTTCAAAGGAGACTGCCATGAGAAAGGAAATCCTGCGCCACAGCGAAATCATCAGAAAAATGGAACAGCTCAATAAAATGAGCCAGCAGGATAAAATACAAAGCCGGTCGGTAGTGCTCTCCGACGAGGAACAGGACAATCTGGCGGAAATTGTAAACATCTGCTACAATAACTTTACCGACCGGCTTTGGAAAAAGTTCCCGACACTGACAAAGGCGGACATCTCGCTTTGCTGCCTTATCAAAATCGGCATCTCAAACAGCAACATGCTTTACCTGCTCGACACCAGCAAGGTCGCCTTGAAGAAACGGAAAAACCGCCTCAAACACGACAAGATGGGTATGGACGAAAACGATTCGCTGGATGAGTTTATCATGGAATTCTGACAAGCATTATGCTCACTCTTTCACCCATACATGTTCTATCTCTACGACATACATTTTATGGAATCCGCCATGTCCTTCGCCGTACCAGCGACTTACCAGTGAGGCATCGATAAACTGCTCGGGCTTTATCATATCGGCATACAGTTTTCTGCATTCCAGTACCATACGTGCCTGCTCGTAGGCAATGTTTCCTTCGGGAGTGGCAAAAGGTTTCAGTCCGGTAGCCGCTACCTTATCAATGTCGCGCCCAGATTTGGAACCACAGATTTTATGTATATCTTTATGCTCTTCGCCCAGGAAAGACAGGGTAAGCGTTTCTCCCTCTTCAATAAACTGGTAGGTATAACGCTCGGGACGGATGAAAATAAAGGCTACGGGCTTTGCCCACAAAACACCGGTTCCGCCCCAGCTTGCCGTCATCATGTTAAACTTTTCCTGTGTTCCGGCCGTTACCAGCATCCATTCCTTACTGATATCGTCGAACATGTTATCTTTCAGTTCCGATACATTTATTTCTTTCATACATGCATATATTTAATGATTCATTCAGACAAAACTACTAAAATTATCGGTATTCTCCGACAAAAGAGTTCTTAATACAAAAACATTTTCAAAACAAAAAAACTGTATTAAAATTCAGAAAAATAAATTATCTTTGCCATCGATTGGTTCCGGAAGGTTGTTTCGACCCGACGGATTAAAAGGGAATCGGGTGAAAGTCCCGAACAGTCCCGCTGCTGTGAAGCTCATCAAGCACGTTGACAATTACTCATTGCCACTGGATAAAACCGGGAAGGTGTCAAAGCGTGTGAGTCAGTCAGAAGACCTGCCATCGTTTTTATTAATTAACCGAACTCGGGGGATAGGACGGTTGAACGTTTTACATAATGCTTAATAAACTTTGCTATTCAGTAATGTTTACCCTGCTGGTGTGGGGTATAAACATGTGTGCACCCGTACATGCACAAAATAAGTTAGATAGTCTTCAACATCTGAACGAGGTTGTTGTGACGGCGCGTGCCGTACAGAAAGAGATTTTTCCGGTACAAGAGTTATCGGGCAGGCAGCTTCATCAGCTCAGTTCGCACAACGTGGCCGACGCATTGCGCTATTTTTCCGGCATACAGATCAAGGACTACGGAGGAGTAGGGGGACTGAAAACGGTGAATATCCGGAGTATGGGAACCAACCATGTAGGTGTGTTCTACGACGGCATCGAGCTGGGAAACGCACAAAACGGTACGGTCGATCTGGGAAGATTCTCGCTCGACAACATGGAGTCTGTCACGCTGTACAACGGGCAAAAGAGTGCCATCTTCCAGCCGGCAAAGGATTTCGGCTCGTCGGGTTCCATCTATTTACAGACACGGACGCCTCAGTTCGAAGAAGGAAAGAAGTATAACGTAAAAGCTTCGTTCAAGACAGGTTCGTTTGGTGTGGCAAATCCATCCATACTGTGGGAGCAAAAGCTTGGAGAACAGATAAGCAGTTCGTTCAGTGCCGAGTATCTTCACTCGTCGGGCAAGTACAAGTTTACTTACCGCATGCAGGAGGGATATGATACGACAGCGGTACGTCAGAACGGCGACCTGAATGCTTTGCGCGTGGAAGGAGGGCTGTTCGGACGAATTAATCAGGGATACTGGAAAGCGAAAGCTTATCTGTACAACTCGGAACGGGGATATCCGGGAGCTATCGTCCGCAACAAGTTCTCGAACGAGGACCGCCAGTGGGATACGAATTTCTTTACTCAGGGTACATTCAAGAAGGACTTTACACAGTGGTACAGCCTGCTTGCCAATGCAAAATATGCATACGACTACCTGCATTACCTGGCCGATCCTAACAAAGACGAGTCGCTGATGTATGTCAACAATCATTATTACCAGCAGGAAGTGTACACATCGGTAGCCAACCGCTTTAATCTGTTTCCGTGGTGGGAGGCAAGCTTTTCGGCAGATTATCAGTTCAATCTGCTGAATGCCGACTTGCGTGACTTTGTGTATCCGCGCCGGCATACGCTGCTGGCGTCCATCGCTACGGCCTTGCGCTTCAAGCAAGTAGAACTTCAGGCCAGTCTGCTCGAAACGTACGTACACGATACGAGTTCGGGGACACCTGCTCCCGACAAGCAGAAGCTTACTCCTTCATTTTTCGTATCGTGGCGGCCTTTCCCGCAAAGCGGACTCAATCTGAGAGGTTTCTATAAACGTATCTTCCGGATGCCTACGCTGAACGACCTGTATTATACGTTTGTAGGAAATATCAATCTGGAACCGGAGTTCACTACACAGTACGACTTAGGATTTACGTACAGCCGTACTTTCAACGGTACGTGGCTACGCGCGCTGGAAGTCCAGACGGACGTATATTACAATGAGGTGGAGAATAAAATCGTAGCCACTCCTACATCAAATTTCTTCCGCTGGACGATGGTCAATCTGGGAAATGTGGAAATCAGAGGGGTAGATGTTGCGCTTCAGACCGGCTGGAAGATCGGACGTGAGCTGACGGTAAGCAACCGGATCAATTATACCTACCAGCGGGCACAGGACTTTACCGACCCTAAAAGTGAGTTTTACGGAGGGCAGATTCCGTATATCCCCTGGCACAGCGGTTCGGCTGTGGTAAACCTGCAATGGCGCTCATGGAAAGCCAGCTACAGCTTTATCTATACCGGAGAGCGTTATTCTTCGCAGGCGAATATTCCTTATAACTATCAGTTGCCGTGGTACACCAGCGACTTCTCGGTTTCCAAAGGACTGAAGGTATGGAAGGGTGACCTGAAACTGACGCTGGAAGTAAACAACTTATTGAATCAGCAATATGAGGTAGTGACCTGCTATCCGATGCCCGGAACCAACTTCAAGCTGATTGCCCAATATAACTTTTAATCATTCGGACCATGAACAACTATCGTTTTTACCTGACCGTTTGCCTGATTTTATGCTTCCTGAGCGGATGCCGTCAGGAACTTCCGATGATTCGTTCGGAAGTGGAATATGTCACCATGCCTTCGGACCCGCAGTCTGTAGAAGGATTCTTTCTTGTCAACGAAGGGAATATGGGAAGCAACAAGTGTACAATCGATCATTTTGACGCACGTACAGGAAGTTATTTCCGCAATATTTATCCGGAACGGAACCCTGATGTGGTGAAGGAGCTTGGGGATGTGGGCAACGATATCGGCATTTACGGCAACCGGCTGTATGTCGTAGTGAACTGTTCCAACTTTGTGGAGGTGATGAATGTGCACACGGCAGAGCATATCGGCAGCGTGACTATTCCTAACTGCCGCTACATTGTTTTCAACGGCGACAAGGCGTATGTCAGTTCGTATGCCGGTCCGGTACAGATAGATCCGAACGCACGCCCGGGAAAAGTAGTGGAAATAGACCTCGAAACACTTCAGATTACACGGGAAGTAGTGGTTGGCTATCAACCGGAAGAGATGGTTATCAACAACGGACGGCTGTATGTGGCAAATTCCGGTGGATATCGTTTCCCCAATTACGACCGTACGGTTTCGGTAGTCGATCTACAATCGTTTCAGGTAGTCAACACGATTGATGTGGCTATCAATCTGCACCGAATGGAAATAGACAAGCAGGGACGGATTTATGTCAGCTCACGCGGAGATTATTACGGTGTAGGATCTGACATCTATGTCATCGACTCTCATACGGAAAAAGTAACCGGCAAGCTGGGTATCGCCGCAAGCGAAATGTGCATGGACGATAACCGGCTGTACACCATCAGCACCGAATGGAACTACAACACAGGGAAGAACCAGATTTCGTATGCTGTCTACGATACGGAAAAACAGGAAATCGTATCACGCAGCTTCATAACTGACGGAACGGAAAAGGAAATCACATTGCCCTACGGACTTGCCGTCAATCCGGAAACCAAGGAAATATATGTATGCGATGCCACGAACTATGTCACTCCGGGATATCTCTACTGTTTTTCGCCGGCAGGCAAGTTCCAGTGGAAAGTCCGTACCGGCGACATTCCTGCACACATCGCTTTTTCGACAGAAAAGTTCTATTAATCAATAAATAACTTCAACGTTTTTAAAGATGAAAAAATTCACATTACAATCCATGTGGGCGATAAGCTTCTCGCTTATCATGTTTTCCGGAGTTTTTACATCTTGTAGTAATACAGATGATCCGGAAACTCCACCGATAACAGGTGAAAAATCACCTTACATAACCCGTGTACTCGATTTCCGTCCGGCTGTCGGACAGTTTGTCAACCAGCTTCCTGAATACAAGGAAGGAGATACTCAGGAGGATATGAACCGTAAAGTCCTCGAAGCTATCGGAAATAACAAGATGGGTATGGTTTCACTGGGAGGCTTCGGCGGATATATCGTTGTAGGATTCGACCATACCATTGAAAACAAGTCCGGTTTATGCGACTTCCGTGTATTGGGAAACGCGTTTTATGCCAACGGAGCATCGGATTATGGAAGTAGTGAACCCGGAGTCATCCAGGTATGCTATGATGCAAACGGAAACGGACTTCCCGACGACGGATGGTACGAAATTGCCGGAAGTTCTTACCCTGACGGAAAAGAAACCTGGATTGATCTGGCAACTCAGGCAGGAAACGATACCCAGACGATACTGGATTATGAAATAACTTACTACCGTCCGTCAGCAGAACCCGGAGCTCCTACCGAGCAGTATATCCGCTGGGAAGATAATCAGGGGGGAAGTGGCTACAAGGCTATGAACGCTACTCACTTGCAGTCTTATTTTCCACAATGGATAAAAGAAGACAAGATTACGTTTGCCGGAACACGTCTTCCTCAAAACGGAATAGACCAGAGTGGAAAAGGTACGTACTTCGCTCTTTACCGCTTTGGTTACGGCTATGCGGACAATGAACTGAACGACAAGGATGCATCGGCTATTGACATCGACTGGGCGGTAGACTCGAAAGGACAGCCGGCAAACCTTCCGGGAGTTAACTTCATCCGCATACATACAGGAGTGAATCAGGAAAACGGATGGCTGGGCGAATGTTCGACTGAAATCATGGGAGTAACAGACCTGCACCTGACCAATGTAAGCATAAAAAGCCAGACTATAAAGAATTAATAATCAACCTACTAAAAACTTTTGAAAAATGAAAAGAACTAAATTTATGAAGACCAATATCTTATTCGGGATATTGCTGCTGACTCTATGTCTTTTTACCGGCAGTTGTAGTAATGATGACAAAGCAGTCATCGAGCCGGCTCCGGAATTTGAACTGGTAACAGAAATCAGCGAAACAGAACCTCTGTTTATCGTACCCGATCAAACCTTCAAATTAGAGTATACGGCAAAAAACATCAAGTCTATCGCTACCAATACGCTGCCAGAAGGATGGACTGCGGAGGTAAAGGAAAGCGAAAACAGCATCAATATAAAAGCTACTTCTGAAGCTGCATCGAAAGCAACTCTTATCATTACCGCAACCAATGCAAGCGCACAAGAAGTATCGAAGGAAATAACTCTCCAATGCTTGAATTTCTTCGATGACACAAAAGGTACATTCATTCTGAATGAAGGTAACATGACAACCGAAAATGGCTCACTGACCTACATTACTGCGGATGGATATGTTTTCGACGATGCTTATAAGACAGTCAACGGCACAGAACTGGGTAATGTAGCTCAAGACATGGCTTTCTGTGACGGCAAAATTTATATAATCACTCAAAACGGTGACGAAAATGCCGTAGGTACAAAACTCGAAAACGACGGTATGCTTATTGTCGTAAATGCCAAGACACTTAAAAAGGAAATGGCTTTCAGCAGAAGTGATCTTTCTACTCTCGACTGGCCTACACATATTGCCGCACTAGATGCGGAACATGTATACATCCGCGACAATAAAGGAGTTTACCGCCTTAACACAAACACGAAAGAACTAACTTTCGTCAGCGGAACCGACAATGCTCCCAAAAGTCGTTTTGTAACAATGAACGGTAAAGTATACACATACAAAGCAGGTACGTTAAACGGTATTATAGAAATTTCTCCGGAAAACGACAATGCGACCAAAATAAATTTCCCATATAGAGTAGAGATCTCCATCAATGAAGTTTTGGGCATCCAGGCTGCCGAAAACGGAGATATCTGGGTAATGTCTTTTGGATTCGGAAAATCGGCCATGAACAAATTCAATGTTGAAAGCAAAAAAATAATACAGCGCCAGATCAATGTAAAACCGAGTGTAGGAAGCTCTGGAGTAGCATTTGCAAGTTATGACAACAACATTTATTATGCAGATGGCACAACAATTTACCGCCTTAAATTCGATGAAGACGAATCACTTAATGCAGCATCAGGTCTTGATGCAGAAGAAACTTTAACCGACTTGTCTGCCATCGACAACAATGCAGGATTGCTTTATAATGGACTGGGAGTTCATCCTGTAACAGGAAATGTATATATCAACACGATCAAATCGTTTGCCCAGTATACTCAGAATACAATCTGGTCTTTCGATTTTAACAATAGCGCAGAAAATCCTGCTGCCAAATATGAGAACTATACGAACTTCCCTGCCGGATTCTTTTTTGCACCCGGCAAATAAAAACAGTAAACTTAAAAACATTGAATCATGAAACTCTTGAATAACCTCATCGTTCCGGCATTTTGCGGACTGCTGATTTTCTCAGGATCTCGGACAACCCGGAAGATCCGGGTACACAACCACCTTCGACCAATCCCGAACCTCCTGCATATCTGAGAGGATATGCTGATCCTGACGGAGTACTGATTCTCAATCAGGGAGCTGCAATAGAAAACAGTTCACTGACTTACATTACTCCCGAAGGAAATATCGAACAGAACGTATATCAGAAAGTCAACGGATCGGCTTTCGGTCATGGGGGACAAGACCTCTATATGCATAACGGGAAACTTTATATTCTCAGCACCAATAAGGATGTATATCAGAAACACGAAGGTGACGGCACACTGGTAATAGCCGATGCCGTGACACTGAAACGGGAGAAAGTATTTAAATTCGACGAACTAAAATACCCTCGTCCAGAAGGTTCATTAGACGAAAATGAATTTCTTCCACTAGTTACTCCACTAAGAAATATTGTAGTCATCGACGAAAAAAAACATATTTTTCTCAGACCAGAAAGCACTTTTCCGATTTGACAGTACGACCGGAGAACTAAATATAGTAGAAGATTCCTACCATTTCGGTAATCAGGGAAATACAATTGAAGCTGTTGCCGGCACTCAAGGTATGGTTGTCATTGGCGACTATATATATACCGGTGGAGGAGGATTCTGGGCCAGTACAAGACTGCTGGAGTTTAAAAAAGGAGAAAACAAGGCAACCCGTATCTTGCCAGATCTCAAAGGAGAATTCATCAGTGGTGTATGCCAGACAGGAAAGCGTGAAATCATGATTGCCACATGCGGACGTTCGGAATCTACTAAGAGCTATTTTATATTTGTAAATCTTGATACCTGGGAAATCGTAAAGGAAAAACAAGTTTCGGCCGACATATCAGCCGAGTTCTTCGATACTCCGGGCATTGCTCTTGCGGGAGATTATGTTTATTTCTGTGCCGGAAAAACCAGCGTCAGCCGTATTTCACTCAAGACATGGAAAGTGGAGGAAAATATCATAGACCTGACAAAGGATGCTCCGAATGCCAAATATTTAAACTGCAATGCTATAGCCGATCCGATAAAGAAGTATCTTTATGTTGCCGTTTCGGATGAATATTATGAAACAACTATTTCAAACGGAAACCTGCTGGTATACGACTGTAGCGGAGAAACTCCTGTACTAGTAAAAAACATCGAAAACAAGACAAGCTATCCTGTCGGAGTTTATCCGATGTCGAAATTCTATAAATAACGGCTGAATAGAACCTAAGACACAGCTTATATTCACCACAGATTGATTCTGCTATTAATGAAGTACTCAATCTGTGGTGATTTTTCTTTTTATATATCATGATGCAGTTTTAAATTATTCCATTCCTAGATTTCCTGACAAAGTATAGTTTTAAAAAAGCAATTCTCAGATTATAATCGAGTAGGAGGAAAACGAAGTAGTTTTCTTCCTACTTTCGTTTTCCGAC
>ENA-OYWX01000768-OYWX01000768.1-human-gut-metagenome-genome-assembly--contig:-NODE-768-length-11264-cov-6.932019_pt1 | contig 11264 bp, 11 predicted proteins | sample MGYA00244815_ERZ653406 | MGnify/ENA primary metagenome ERZ653406 (study PRJEB26926, sample SAMN06165037) | human gut metagenome | biome: ENVO:00009003; feature: ENVO:2100002; material: ENVO:00002003...
ATCCTGTCCGTTGTCAGGGGCCTATGCTGGCCCTGGTCTGCTGACCGCCTCCTTTTCCATCTGATTTTTTGCCGGAAATGAGAATCCGCGAAAATCGACAAAAATCGCCCGGCAGGTCGTAAACCTACCGGGCGACGATTTGAAGCGTTTTGTTGTTTTCTTACATGGTATAGTTCATACTCATAGCCGGAATATTCCCGTGGCGGGGCAAGGCTTTTTTTAAGCGGTAGAAGTGGATTAGATTATAATGATAGTAAAACAGCATGGCGGCGTCCTCCCGTGGGCCGCCATGCCTTTAACTGCTGGGAATGACAGAAAGAAAGCAGCGGCCTTGATTTCTCAAAACCGCCACCAGTGAATATAAATTAAGCGTGAAAATGGGTCTGCCCAGCAGCGGTTTTTTTCTTTTCTGCCGCTGGGCAGATGTTTTTTCTTTAGATACATGATAAGAGGAATTTTTGAAGATTCCATAAAGATTTGAAAAATGGACGGACATAAAAGACGTCCATTACACTATCGGAAAATCAGCAAGGAAGTTTCATAGTAACCTTTGCGCCGCCGGTTTCTTTTGAATTTTCTAAAATAAGCTGACCATTATGTTGTTCCATAATCGAATTTGTAATATATAGACCCATACCAAAGTGTAACTTTGAATTGCGGCTTTGATCGCCCATATAGAACCGTTCCTGTGCGTGGCATAATGCCTCTTTAGAAAACCCCGTTCCCTCGTCTGTGACTGAAATTTCCACGAAACCGTTGTTACTCTGAACATCCACATAAAGCGTTCCGCCTTGCGGGGAGTAGTCCAGCCCATTACTGATAACATTCATAATAGCACGTTCTATCAGCACCCTATCAAATTTCAGCATTTGAGGGAGTGAAACAGTATTCATTTGCAGCCGGATTTCTTTTGTCCGGCATAGTGATTCCATATAACCGAACAAGTGCTGCATGAACGCTGGCAAGTCTATACTTTCAATATGGAGCTGATAACCAACCGCCGCCCGTGATATATCAATCAGGGTTTGAATATATGACTGCATCTGGCCGGAGCTTTCCACGACGTAACCAGCGTATAATCGTTGCTCATCATCAAGATTTGTTTCTGTGAGTAAATCAGCATTTCCTTGAATAACCGTCAGAGGCGTTTTCAAATCATGGGCAAGCGCGGCGATTTGCTCTTTCTGTGTCTGTTCGGTTTTCCATTGCCGTTCTAACGAAATTTTCAGATTATCTTTCATATCTGAAAAAGATGCAAGGACATCTTCAAACTCTTTGATTTTGGCGTGTCCTACTTCAAAATCAAGGTTTTGCTTTGAAACCTCCGCAGTTGCTTCAAAAAGCGGGGTCAGTTGTGTACGCAGGTTCTTAGCAAATCTGGCGGTCAGTATGATAATGACCAGCAGCGAATTTACAGCCATCAGGATAAACGCAAGCGTGTCAGGAGATGGAAAATATTCCGGTAGCCATGACACTGTAAATTGAGAACCAATATAATACCTTAAAACGCAAAATTCGTTTTCCCGGACAACAAGTGCAAACTGCCTCCCCGTAGCATATTCAATATATTCTCCCTTTGCGTACAGCAGGGCAATTTCTTTTTCATCATCGTCCATATTGCTGTAAAGCTCATTAAAGTTCTTGTCCAGAATTAAGTAGCCGCATCCCTGTGGAATCACAACCTTTGTAATATCCGGGGCAATCGTCAGCGTTGGAATGATCTCTTTTACCTGCAATTCACTTAGATTTGCTCTTGTAGCTAATCCAGCATTTATAGCAAGTCCCTCCAAACCAAAAGGGACAATAATTGCCGCTACCAGCATGACAATGAGGGAGATAGCAAACTGGCGAAACAATATTTTCAATGTAGGTTTCTTTTTCACTCCCATTTATATCCTATCCCCCATACGGTGCTGATCGGACTTATTTTGAAATGCTCCAATTTCGCACGAATATTTTTTATATGCGTTGAGATCGTAGAGTTATCGCCTATTCCATCAAACCCGAAAACGGCTTCATAGATTTGTTCTTTTGTAAAAACCTGTCCCCGGTTTTTCGCAAGGTATTCACAGATTGAATACTCGCTTTTGGTAAGGGGAACCGGCTGTTCTGAAACATACAGTACCTTTGCGGAAAGGTCAAATCTTATATCAGGCTCAAATGAAAGTGTGCTGTGATGCTCCCTTTTTTCTCTGCGTAAATGTGCCGCGACACGGGCGCGAAGCTCCTGAATACGAAAAGGTTTCGTAATATAATCATCCGCACCGATGCCCAATCCAAACAATATATCTTCCTCTAATGTCTTTGCGGTCAGAAAGAGAATCGGGCAGTCTACCATATTCCTGATCTGTTTGCAAAACTCAAACCCGTCTGTGCCAGGCATCATCACATCCAAAAGAATGAGGTCATAGAAATGCAGCTTTTTGATGTCTACATCATCCGCATTTTGACAGACTGTTATCAAATATCCATCTTTCCCCAAACTGTTCTTAATCAATTCCAAGATAGAAACTTCATCGTCAACTACAAGTAAGTGGGTCAAAAAATCACCTCCCGCCCCATTATACCACATTGTCGAGGTTACTCATCATTATTTTTAATGTCAGCTTTCCGATATTCATTGTTGATATTTACAGCTACGGCATTGCTTATATCCACATCCACAATACTGTAAACGTAGCCGAAACTGAAATCTTCCCCCGCCACATTTTTGAAGCGTTTCGATACCTGCCCGATTTCTTCTTGCAGTTCTGACATTTCAAGACATTCATCCGTTATGGTATATGTCAGGCCGTTATATGAAATTTCATCATAGTTTGCGGCGTTCAGCTCATAATACGGCAGAGATTCATTTAACGCCTTATTTTTATCGGCGGTATCGCGGAGCGCACCGCAGGCCGATAAGCATATAAGACTTACAAGCACAATTACCACGGCAAACAGGCACTTTTTATTCACTGTTTTTACCTCCCTCCCAACCATGAAACCAAACCAAACTGGCAATCAGCAGACAAACAGTGCAGCATACAGAAATAATCATACCGCTGAAAAAATCGGTTTTTACCTGTGCATACAGTTGGGGGCTATCCCATGCAAGCACAGTGTAATCCATAGCACGAACGCCCCAGGCCCAGGGAATATATTTCCATGTAGCGTCACCAAGCCCTGTTATCATAAGGGCAGCTATTAAACTCCCTGCAATTCCCAATCCCATAGATGCACCTTTTCCGAAGCTCATTCCCACAAACAAATGAATCAGGTAAATGGGAAGCATGGTAATCAACAATAGAATCCCTGCTTTCAGGTAAAGGCTTGCCGGAGCATCCCTATATAGTGCAGCGAATGTTCCTAACGCTAAAAATGTTGCGCCAAAAGCACAGATCATCAGAAAACCAAGTTTACCAATATACGTTGCCATGCGAGATGGGATTGTTCCCAACAAAAGCTGATAATGCCCGGCCTGATTTTCGATCTGAACAACCAGGCCCACAATAATGCCGATCAGAAACGGGAACGCAACGGCCAGCACTTCCAGATAGGCACTGATTTTGGTTGCCAGTTCCCATCTGGATATATGATAGTAACCCGCAAAAATCGCCGCACATATAATCGGAATCATGCTGTGCATATAGAGCAAAATGCTATGTTTACACTTCTGATATTCTGCTTTCCAGCAGCGAACCACAGATACCATAGTTACCCCACCTCCTTTTTCTCAAACCATCTTGCAGTTAAAAATGACAGCGCCGCAAACCAGGCCAGCGAAATGACCAATACAAGTATAATCATCCAAAATGCCATTGCCGTACTCTGATCTGCAACCGGCTCACCATTAGGCAAAATACCTAACACGGAAATCATAAGATGCGGCACCCAGCTATACGGGCAGATCATCCACAAAGAGGTTGTAGCCGTGAAAATCCCTAAAACGCTTCCAAGTCCGGCATTAAGAATAACCGTGACAAAGATACCAACTTTTTTTGATAACCATAAGCACAGCGGAACTTCCCATAGGCTTGCAATGACAATACAAGCTGTTCCGGCCGCAGCCTGCCAAATTCCGATTGTCAGGGGAATTTCGTTGATAACTAATATTGCAAAACCGCCCAACAGATTTAGCGCCAGGAAAATGAAATTCCCCACACAGGAGTAAATACCGGCCACTCCAATTTTTGCTTTCCAGACTTTGTTCTGCGAAACAGGCAATGAAGCAACGGCACGATATTTTAGTTTGCCATTATCCCGCTGTTCAATCAAGGCACAGGTGAGCGTAAGGAATCCAGGATAAAGCAGGATATACCACCAATTATAAGAATTGAGCTGGAACCAAAGAGGGGCAAAAAAGTTCATAAGCGCAGTTACAAACGGGGCCAGAACGATCAGCGTTTTTGTGAAAGTTCTCTTATGCTTTAGGTTCTCTGCCTGAATATATGCCATCTCCATTTAATATCCCTCCTTACCATTTCTGCGAATAACATCCATAAAGAGTTGTTCCAAATCTTCACCGGCGCGAAGCTCTCCCTCATATCCAAGGACGCCGCCAGCAATGATACCCACATGATCTGCAATCTGCTGGACTTCTGACAGAATATGGCTGGACAAAATAACTGTAATCCCTTTGCAGGGAAAAGAGCGAATTAACTCTCGAAGTTCCTCAATTCCTAAAGGGTCAAGGCCGTTAGTCGGTTCATCCAGAATCAAAAGCTGGGGACTGTTCAGCAATGCAATAGCAATACCAAGCCGCTGCTTCATACCAAGAGAAAACTGCCCGGCCCGTTTCTTGCCGGTATTCGTGAGCTGGACAATTTGCAATACCTCGTTAATTCGTGCATCGTCCAGGCCGAGCAATGTAGTTCTGACTTTGAGATTTTCGTATGCAGTCAGATTTTCGTAAAGCGGGGGCATCTCAATCAAAGCACCGATATGCTCCAGATCATTCCGCTTCCACGGGTGGCCGTCAAACTCGATGCTTCCCGATGTGGGGCGCAAAATGCCGGTGAGCATTTTTAAGATCGTGGATTTGCCAGCCCCATTCGGCCCCAGCAGACCATAAACCGAGTTGCGCCGGATGTTCAGTGACACATTGTTTACCGCCATTTGCCCCTTGAAATTTTTGCAGAGGTCAGTCGTTTTCAAAATCATATCCATATAATCAAGTCCTTTCTTTGATTTTACGGATAGCATACCGGGCAATTTTGAAGATTTCATAAAGATTCCCGAAAACAGAATATGAACAATACACCGTAACCGTGGAGCATATCGCAACAAAGCACCAACCTACGCATTTAGGGCCTTAAAAAGCCCTATATTTCAAGGTTTTTCCCGCATAGTCGGCGGGGTATGTGAGTGTTTTATCCTATCCCCGCCATAGTGCCGCTCTAAATGCGTAGAATTTACCAGCAGAAAATCGCCGGTTTCTCTGGCTCCATACTCCCAGATATGGTATCATGGAAAAAATCAATCTGACGGGGGTATCAGGATGGACGGACAAGAAAAGCTGCTGGACTATATCCGGCTTATTCTCGCCGGTAAGAGTCATGAGCACATCGCCATACGAAAAATGCTTACATTTCTCGTAGAGATCAGGGGCAATAAATGAAACAGCTGAAGTGAACGATGTCTGATAGGTTGTATAGAGCTCACCGTAGCGGACGCACGGGAGACCCTGTTGAACTGTTTCGTTCCGCTTTATGCCGCTACCGCGCACAATCTCTCCCAAGGAGCGAATACGCACCCACTCCCACAAATCGGGGATGTCAAACGGTACCTCATCCGCCAGCGACCGCACTTCATCGCCGATTTTCTCATAAGGAGTATTATCGGCACCTTTGAAGATAACGGAGGGGTTCTTTTCGCGCTTGATTTTCTTCTCTTTGATGAGCCGCTCTTTCTCCGCACGGATGCGTTCCAGCAGAACGCTGGCTGGCTCGTCATTCGGGTCCTGCGGCACGAGCTTGCCCTGAACAGCCATCTGGAGAATGGAGTTTTTCAGTTGCTGCGCAGTCATTCGTCGCCCTCCTCCGTAATGTCAATGCCAAGGATATCGGTGATCTGGGCAAGGATGCGGTCAATGTCAGCATTCAGGCTGGCCCGTTTTTCCTGATACTGCAGAATCAGTTCCTTCGGCGGAAGGATCTCCTCCTCTTCATGAGGATAGCCGCAGAGATCAATATTGTAATTCCGCGCCTTCAGCTCTTCAACCGAGTATTTCTTCGCCTTGTCAAAGCCGTCAATAGTGATTTCCTCACGATTGTCCCACCACTCAACGGCCGGAGCAAAATGCTCCAGCTTCATAGGTTTCGTCTTCGAGAAGTTCTTATAGCCTTCCGGCATATCAAGGCGATAAAACCAAATCTCCGTTGTAGGATGGGTTCGGTCAAAGAACAGAATATTCGTCGTGATAGAGGTGTACGGTGCAAATACGCTATGCGGCATGCGGATAATAGTATGAAGGTTAAACTCAGATAGTAGTTTTTTCTTAATAGCAATCTTTGCATTGTCGGTGCCAAACAGGAAACCGTCAGGGAGAATGACAGCAGCACGGCCATCCTGTTTGAGCCGATACATAATCACGGACATGAAGAGGTCGGCAGTTTCGCTGCTTGCGAGATCTGCAGGAAAGTGATTCTTGACCTCTGTTTTTTCATGTCCGCCGTAAGGGGGATTCATAAGAACTACATCGAACTGATCTTCCTCGGTATAATCAAGCACATCCCGCAGAAGTGAGTTGTCATGATACACCATCGGAACATCAATGCCGTGCAGCAGCATGTTCGTGATGCACAGAGTATACGGGAAAGGCTTCTTCTCAATCCCATAAATAGAGGTTGCATACTCCTGCTGGTCTTCTGCCGTTACGACCTGCTTACTCAGTTCATTCAACCAACTAGTCAGAAAGCCCCCTGTGCCGCACGCAAAGTCTGCGACCTTTTCGCCGAGCTTCGGTTTAATTGTCTTCGCCATAAAATCAGTCACAGCACGAGGCGTATAGAATTCACCAGAGGATCCGGCGCTCTGGAGTTCCCGTAAAATGGACTCATATATTTCCCCAAACGCATGGCTCTCCTCGTAATCATCCAAATCCAGGTCATCGATGATATTGATCACTTGGCGCAGCAAAACGCCGTCCTTCATGTAATTGTTCGCATCCTCAAAGGTTGTCTTGACAATAGCTTTTTTGATGGGTGTTGCTGCAGTCACACTAAGCCCCTTCAGAGTTGGGAAGAGTTTATTATTCACAAAATCAAGAAGCGTGTCGCCCGTCATCGCCTTACCCGACTTATCATCAGCGGCCCAGTTATTCCAGCGGCATTCTTCTGGAATAATTGATGTATAGGGCCGATCTGTATATCGCCATTCCTCTTCCTTTGTATTGTAGACTTTCAAGAAAAGGATCCAGGCCATCTGCTCAATGCGCTGAGCGTCACCATTCACTCCCGCATCATTCCACATGATGTCCCGAATGCGCTTTACAAAACCTGTTAAACTACTCATGATTAACCCGCCTCATATAATTCATTCTCAAGTTCATGAACAGCTTCGTTATACTTATCCTCGCCGCCGAAGAACTTGAATATCCTCTGGATCTTCCCAAATTTTGCGAATTGTGGAGTTGTCAGAATAGCTTCATGCTCTAACTCGTAGATTCCGACATTCATATACTGATCCAGAAGCGCTTCCAAGACTTCTCTTGCCACCCCGCTATACTTGCTGAGGAAATCCCGCTTCTTCACATTGTTGGCTCTCTCTTTTCTGGTAAGTGGCTTTTTGTCAAAGGCAACATGGCAGATGAAATCGAAGTCATCTACATCGCTCATATGCTGATCCGCTTTCAGTGCTTCAAGGTCAATCCCCTTGCTGGCCAACAATTCTTGAATCTTCTTTTTCTTTTCCTCGGATGTCCACTGCCGAATAAAGTTGTCGAGGGAAGCGTATGTACCAATAATATTCGTTTTGGTGTAATCGACGATGCTCTCCTGCCGCAGGAGTTTCCCATTCGTATCATACACAGAGACCGTTTTATTGATTATGCGGACACGACACCCATTTTCATCAACAATGGGCTTTTCTTCTGGTGGATACGGTGGATCAACTGGGTCAGGGTCGGGATTTGGTTTAGGTCCAGGAGGACAGGGACCACGCTTTTCTCTCCCATAATCTTCATCAATTTCAATCGGGCCATCCCAATCAGGATCAGCAAAAAGGGCTGTAACACCGCGGATGTCCATAACTATAAAATGGGTCTTTCCATCTTTTTCGCGTATTCTTGTGCCTCTTCCGATAATCTGCTTAAACTCAGTCATTGAGTTGATCCACTCGTCTAAAACGATGAGCTTTGTCATCTTGCAGTCGGCTCCAGTTGACAACAGCTTAGATGTCGTTGCAATGACCGGCGTTTTCGACCCGACCGAAATGAAGTAGTCGAGTTTATCCTTGCCAAAAGTATCGTTGCCGGTAATGCGTACAACATAGTCGGGATACTTTTGCATCATATCAGGATTCTGCCTTGCGAGCTCATTTCTCATACGAAGTGCAGCATCTTCTGTTGCGCAGAACACAATGGTTTTGGACATCCGATCAGTCGCTTTGAGGTAGTCTGTAATTTCTTTTGCGACTTGGACAATGCGGTCTTCAATTATGATGTTATAGTCATAATCCCTGTTATTATAAATTCGGTCAGGGATCTCATACCCGTAAATATCAAGTTGACCTTTCCGTGGGCGCCAACCATCGCCAATGTCGGTCGTTATATTGATGACTTTGAAAGGCGCCAGAAAACCATCCTCGATGCCATCTTTCAGGCTATAGACATATACCGGCTCGCCAAAATAATCTATGTTGGAAACATACTTAGTCTCTTTTGGGGTTGCGGTCATGCCAATCTGGGTTGCCGAGGAGAAATACTCCAAGATCTTCCGCCAATTGCTTTCCTTCTTGGCTGAGCCGCGATGACACTCATCAACGATTACGAGATCGAAAAAGTCTTTGCTGAATAGCTGAGCAAGACGTTCGACAGTCTCATCCCCATCTTCTGTATCGTCATCGTCTTTTCCCGCAAGTTGTTGGTAGAGTGAAAAGAATATCTCGTGCGAGGTAATCGTAAGAGGATCGTCCTTCACAAAATTGACTTTATGAATCGTTTTTTCGAGCGGAGCAAAATCCTGTTGGATTGATTGATCGACCAAGATGTTACGATCAGCCAAATACAATATTTTTTTCTTCATTCCGCTCTTTAGAAGGCGATATACAATTTGGAATGCAGTATAGGTTTTGCCTGTACCTGTGGCCATCACCAGCAAGATGCGATCTTGACCTCTGGCAATCGCATCAAGAGTCCTATTGACAGCGTTACGCTGATAATAGCGAGGGGGATATGTATTCTGCCCTGAATAGAACGGCTGCCGAATGACGGATTCCTCTTGCTGCGTGAGCCCTTCTCCATGGTTGGCTCCAGCCTTGAATCTCGCATAGAGAGCATCAGGAGCTGGAAAATCCTCCATAGAAATGCTGCGCTCTTCTCCGGTGAGGAAATCATGCTCCATAAAACCATCACCATTAGAACTGTAGGCAAATGGAATGTCCATCATTATGGCGTATTGCATTGCCTGCTGCAGCCCATCTCCGACAGCATGCTTGTTATCTTTCGCCTCAACGATTGCAATTGGAGTGCTTTCGTTCAAATAAAGAATATAGTCTGCTTTCTTGGCTTCCTTGCGGGAGACCATATTTCCTCTCAAGTTGATTTGTCCATCTGTAATTCTTGTCTCCATTGTAATGAGACTAAGCGCCCACTTTTTTGTTATGGCAGGCGTAATAAACTGAAGCTTGATATCCTCTTCAGTCATCTGCCTTTTCGATAAGACTGCTGCCATGCGATTATCCTCCAAACTTCCGATAGTTGCTGATTATCAGAACTTGATGCATATAAGAATTATTCTACGATTCTACAAATTTCGGCAACCTCATTCAAGGTTTCGGTTCTTGGGGTTAATCTCATCCACCAAATATTTCTTGGTGATCTGCGCATAAAGAGAATCGTCCTCAGGAATAACCTTTCCATCTTTGACAGGTTGGCCATAGCCAAAAGGAGCAGGGAAACGGTCGTAATGCGTTGCTGACCATCAATGACGAGGTAGTCAGAACTACTGCCCATAAGATCGCTAACAGAGACAATTCCTCCAAAGAAATGCCAACGTTTTCTATCACGAATGGTACGAACAAGATCCTGGTACAGTTTCCTGCAGTGTTCCTCGCGCCAATCATAGTTTCGCTGATAGACAGGAATGATCAGCTTGTCCGCGTTTTTCAAATAATGAGTAAGAAGTTTTCCTTGGCCGTTCATGATTTACCCTCCAGCCCATCAGTGGCGTTCTTCTTTCCGGGTTTCTTATATTTCTCGGAGTAACCGATATACTTTCCGCTCTTTATTCTGGCATCCACTGGCTTTTCTGCGTCTTTCGGAAGGAGCCAACAATAACCAGCACGCTCTGCGCCCGGTATCCGCCCTTGAGAGCAAAGCGTTTGAATACGCCTGTTAGATAGGTTCCATTTAGTTGCTGCTTCGCTTATGGTCATATAATCCATCTCGACACCTCACACATAACAAAGAGGTCCTGTCGTGGCAGAACCTCTAAATGGCTGCCAAAGTACGCAGCTGTAAAACTATCAAGTATCAAGTTAATAATACACCATCATGCGAATAATATCAAGCCAGCTATGTGGATTAGCTACGACCATTTCGTGAACAATCGGCACAGACTCCCCGGTTTGCACCTCCCTTGCCACCGTAATAGGACATCTGCGCATCCTGCTTAATTCGGCCGCAAACCGTACACATGATCCATCGCCGATTGTAGCGATCCACTGTCCATTCTTCAGAGGTCGGGTCATAGCTCTGGCAGATCCGGATATATTCCGCATCCAGCTCCTCTTGCGTAGGACCGGCTGGGACCACAGGCCTAGCAGCATACGGTGTTGGACGAGGATAGACAGATCTTCGCTCGAAAGATCTTTCTCGTTCTTCACGCAGCCGGATCTCTTCTTCATTCGTTCTCCTAATCTTATCGATGTCGAATAGCCGATCTTGCAAATCTCTCTTGAAGTCTTCTTTCTTTTGAATTCCCGCACCTGCAACGCAGAGGCAGCAAGGTGGCTGCGCTACATTGAAATGACAATGGGCACAATCGATCCACCGAGCAGAATACTTGCCCTTATATTCTGTCTCTTATACACATCTGACGCTGCCGACGATCTTACGCGTGTAG
>ENA-OYWX01000776-OYWX01000776.1-human-gut-metagenome-genome-assembly--contig:-NODE-776-length-11198-cov-5.726734_pt1 | contig 11198 bp, 10 predicted proteins | sample MGYA00244815_ERZ653406 | MGnify/ENA primary metagenome ERZ653406 (study PRJEB26926, sample SAMN06165037) | human gut metagenome | biome: ENVO:00009003; feature: ENVO:2100002; material: ENVO:00002003...
ACGAGATTTCTGCCTGTCTCGTGGGCTCGGAGATGTGTATAAGAGACAGAAATACACAAAATATTGGGAAATGACCTAAGCCATCCCCCAATACCTTGCGAAATTATTATCTCTTAAGATTGATAAGTTCCTCGAGAAGTGTATCAGATGTAGTGATGACACGTGAGTTTGCCTGAAATCCACGCTGAGTTACTATCATATCCGTAAACTGTGAAGACAAATCTACATTTGACATCTCAAGCTCTCCTGATGAGATAGAGCCTCCGTCAGCTGATATTTCAACTCCTATTCCATCAAACTCACCTGAGTTTAATGTGCTCTGATAGCAGTTGTCTCCGATTTTTTCAAGACCTGATGCATTGGCAAACTGTGCCACAGCTATCTGGCAGAGTAAAACTGTATTACCATTGTCATATGAACCGTATATCTTACCATCGTCACTGACAGTTATGCCTGTAAGTGCTCCGAGTGCTTTTCCCTTGCCATCGCCCTGCAAGTCACCGTTCATACCTCCGATAGTAGAGGTTCCGTTATTATTATAGTTCATGGATTTGCTGAAATCCACTTCTATATTACTGAAATTACTTCCGTTGATTGAGGCATCCTGTGTGTTTAAGACGGAAAGATTCAGGTTTATTGTCTTTGCAGCCGGTGAATTTGCACTTGAAATTGATGTAAAAGTACCCTCACTCTGGTCAAAAACGAGCGAAGCGTCCTCAAATATAGTCTGGGGATCTACAGCCCTTCCTTTATACGAGTACATTGTCTGTCCGTTTGGTCCCTGGCTTGTAATAAAATTACCATCCTTGTCCACATCAAATATTGAATTTCCCTTAGAATCAACGATATCCTTAAGCGTTACATCATATGTACCATCGGTATTTGTCTTTTTAATACCAAACTTTGCAGTATAGTTGTATCCCAAGTCATCAAAAAAGCCTATAGTGATGATTCTTCCGGTGTCGGCTGCCTGGGCATCATTTTTATCAAGCACACCTGATACATATGCCTTTGTTGTAGCCTCCGGAGCTGAGGTTTTAGTGGCAGACGACATTACCTGCAGTGATGATACCGTATCCTTTATCACGTTGCCCTTTGCATCTACCTGCCATCCCTGCAATGTATATCCTGTAGAGCTCATACATAAATAACCGTTACCATCTACATAGAAATCGCCGGCACGGGTGAAAAGACGGTTTGTTCCATCACTTACCACAAAAAAGTTAGTCGCGTTTTTGTCATTTAATCTAAGATCAAATGGATTACCGGTAGTCTCAGCGGAACCGGCTCCGGTAATATTTACAGCAGTAGCACCAGACTTTACACCAAGACCTATCTGCTTTGCATTTTTTCCACCGGTACCGGCGGCTCCGTTTCCGGCCGAAGCGCCCGATGTAGTCTGGTACATAATCTCACTGAAACGCACTGAAGATGCCTTAAAGGCCTCAGTATTTACGTTTGCGATGTTGTTACCAATAACATCCATTCTTGTCTGATGTGTCTTGAGTCCTGACACAGCAGAATAAAGTGATCTCATCATAGTTGTTTGTCCTCCTATAGTATAGATGGACGGTATGGGCTTTTTCTGTCATTCAAAAGCCCTCTGCCTCCTTAAAAGGTCCGGCTACATAATTACCGCGCCATCAATATTTGTAAATACATTTGAATTAGTTTCCGCCTGGTCCATTGCAGTGACAACGGTCTTACTTGGCACATTTACTATAAACGCAATATCATCTACAAGCACCAGTGAATCGTTTACACCCTTGCTATCTGCAGCTGCTATCCCCTTTTGAAGACGCATGCTCTGGTCGTCGGAAAGATTAATATTTCTCTGTGTCAGCCGCATTGATGCATGCTTTGAGAATTTAACCGGCTGTGTCTGCTGCTTTAATATTTCCTCAAAGGATATACCATTTATCTTTTTGTCTGTAGATTTTTGCTTATTTAGATATTGATTTGTCAGCTGCTCTATGGATGAGTAATTATTAACGATATTCTTCATAATCCACCTCACGCAGTCTGATTCGTATCGTTTTCTTTACTGTCAGCCTGATTATTTTTATCTGCCGCAATAAGCTCCTTAAGCTTATCCTCATAAGCCTGAAGCTTGCTGTAATCACTGGCATTTATAAACTGCTTGCCATAATCCGAAAGTCCGTCGTACAGCTTTCTTGCTTCCTCTATGCTGCCCTTTGAATCTATCGTCAGATCCTCTATCTTTGGAAGCTTTGCTATAAGACTTGAAAATGTACTTGAGTTTACAATTGCATCGTAGTACTCATCCGTTGATACAGAATAGAGACTCGAGTAGTCGTACATTTTTTCATTGATAGACAGCTGAATCTTGCCATCCTTATATGTGACATAGTCTACCTTGCCACTGTAGTATCCGGAAGCACTATCCTTATCAGTAACAATAACCTCCTTGCCTACAAGTGAAAGTGCTGCACTCTTTGTAGTCTGGTCATTTGATGATGCCATGGATTCTTTCATAGAAAGAGTTGCCTCCAGCTGTGAGAATGTAGCCATCTGTGCCACATAGTCGGTGTTGCTTGTTGGTTCAAGCGGATCCTGGTACTGCATCTCTGCACTTAAAAGCTTTAAGAAATCATCATAGCCAAGATTTGAGCCACTTGCTTTTGCACTGCTTGTTTTTCTGTTTTGTGTCGGAGTGGTATTTGTCTTGTCTAGCTTTCCGTTTGTAACATTTGCTGTAATTGCCATTTGTCCTCCTTTTTCATGACACCTTATGCTGTGAAATCTACTGAATTTCCGTTATCTCTCATAATCTGTGTCACAAGTCTTTCTTCAGCGCGATCCTGCATCATATCGCTGTCTATGCCGCTGTCAGAGCTGTTTGAACCATTATAGGAATTTGTGCTCTCCTGCTGTCTGCTATCGTTTGCAGCACCCTGCTCGAGATTCCTCTCAAACTCATGTGATGCAACGGTGATTTCCACCTCATTTACCCTGATGCCTGAATTGTTTAAGGCTTCCTTGAGATTGACCATCTGTGTCTGTAAGGCTTCTTTTACAGCCTCATTGGAAACTGCAATTCTTGCAGATATCTCGCTGTTCTTCTGAGATACGTTGATATACATTCTTCCAAGGCTTTCAGGTGTAAGCTGAAGGTTAATTGCCGATTCTTCAGTGGTGTTTGATATGCTCATACTGTCGACAATCTGTCTGATGATATCGGTCGTATCAACACGTGAACGGCTTTGTGACTGTGACATTTCAAATGAAGTATCGGTATTCAGCTGTTCGCTGACAGATGCATGAAGCACTGAATTGTCTGAGTGTGCGCCATCATCATGATGCAATACGCGCTCACCGGAATCATCGAAGCTGCTGTCAACCTGTGTCTTTTCTGCATTTTCATCTGATGTAATACCATTGCCTGTTTCGCCTGAAGAAGTGCCTTCGTCCGAGTTTTGGTAAGAGCCGTCCTGTGTACTGCCATCATATACCTTAACAGCTTCATCAGCAGCGTCGTTTATATTCTGACCCGAAGCTGCTGTATCGTCATAGCTGCTGTCAGCCGTTTTTTCCGGTGTATTTACACTACCGGTCGATTCAGTGGCATCCGTTGTATCAGCCGAAGAAACTATATCTGCATCTAGTATTTCACCATCATCTGAAGCAGTAAGCTGTGATAATAAATCAAGCTGTGCATCATTTTCAGATGCAACCTGAGACACATCATTAAACAGTGCAGTAAAGTCGGCATTTAAAACAAGTGCCTGTGGATCAGATGCATTTCCGGTGACCTCACAATATAATGCCGACAGATTTGCAGGGTTGAGTAAATCCATAGCTGTCAGTCCAAGAAGCTGCATTGCATTATTAAGTTCATCCTCAGATATATCGAGGTCATCAGTTACTTTTTCAACTATCTGCGAAGATATATCATCGGTGATTTTTTTAACTTCGCTTTCTGTAGGGCTGTTTTTTGATGCAGTTTTGATGCTTATTTCCTTAGTTTTGTTTTTATTTAAAGTATAAGAGTTTCTTCGCTTTAAAAATGTAGTGCTGTTATCCTGCACAGCTGTCCGTCCACCAAGATAGCTTTTAAAGTCAATACCGGATTGTGCAGATGTTTGCGTTACAGCCTTCTGCCCTGTCGAAACAGTCCGTCCACCTGATACATTTGGTACAACAGGTGATATTGTATTGTCTGCCATATTCTCCTCCTTTCTTTTATTATTGTAACAAGATATGCTATCAGTTTTGTGAAGGATTCATAATCTTAGTAACCTTTGCCGCCGTAGCCGAATCCATTTTACCAAGGATATTACCTCTCGACTGGGCATCCATGGCATTTAATATCTTGGCAACAAGTGACAGATTGTCGGTCATGCTGTCAAAAATAGCTGCGGCTTCCTTAGGCTTCATTTTGGAATATGTCTGGGCATAATCCTTTATTTCATCATCCTGTTCAAGCTGTTCACACACCTGTTTATATAAGATTTCTGCATTGGCAGGATCTACCTGCTCGTAGAATTTCTTATATTCTTTTATATCGGGTGCTTTATCTGAAAAAACAACCTCCTCATAGTATTTTTCTTTTTCCTCCTCAAAGGCTGCCTGCTCCTCCTTATAGGTGCTCAAATCCTGTATCTGGGCATTTAAATCATTGATTGTCTGGGCATCTGCCTGATTCTTGCTATTGGCATCATCTAATTGCTTTTCGAGCTCCTTAATTCTCGAAACCGCATCGTCCAAATTTGTGTAGCCTGCGGTCTCTGTAGACTCAGATGCAGTGATATTGCCGGAATCAGGAAGTATTTTACTTAGTACAGGCACATCCTTTAGTGCCGGCGCAAGCACAGTCGAGCCAAAGCCACCCACATCTGCTTTTACAAAAACTGCAAATATTCCAAGCCATATTGCAATAATAAGTATAGTAACAAGCACCATGACTATCTTGCTTGAGACAGAATCACTGTCATCATTTTCTGCATCGGGCTTATCGGCTTCATGATTCTTCTTTGCTTTCTTAGCCGCCTTTTTAGCGGCTTTTTCTTCCATTTTCTTTTCTTTTTTTGTTTTCTTAGCATCCTTGGTTGATTCTGCTTCGTTTAGTTCTGCCATATTTCCTCCGGACTACGAATTATAGGTAAAGCTCACAAGCTGGTCTATCTCTTTGGATTCGTTGTCTTTTTCCTCTTTTTGAAAATCCTTAAATTTCTTATCGCGCAGCTTCTCATGCGTCTTACGCTCTTTCATAAGCTCATTCAATGCCACTCTTTTAACCTCCAGCATATCCTCCGCTTTCTTTACATTCATAAGCTGTGTGCGGATAGCCGATTTGAGTGAATTTATGTTTTTTTTGCAAATATTAATTTCAGATATATTTAAGCTGCCTGAAAGCTGTTCCTTAAGAGCAGCTTCATAGACTGCACGCTTTTTAAACAGCTCTTCGAGCTTTTCTTTTTCAGTCAGATAAGCACGGTTTGCTTCCGAAAATTCGTTCTTTGCCTGTGTTTCAAGCTTTATTTTTATATCAAGTATATTTTGCATGCTGTATTTGAATTTTCCCATACTACTCGAACACCTTCTCTAAAAGCTCAAGCTCCTCTTCAAAGCTGAATTTCTCATCTGTTCCCTGACAAAGGAATGAGTTAACAGCACCAATTTTTTGAATGGCATAGTCGATATCCGGGTTTGAGCCGTTTTTGTATGCACCGATATTGATAAGATCCTCAGCCTCCGTGTATGTGGCTAGCACGTTTTTTAATCTGCCGGCGAGATTTTTGTGCTCCTTAGTTGCTATAGCACTCATAACTCTCGAAATACTCTGCAGTACATCAATAGCCGGATAATGATTTTTATGTCCCAGCTTTCTATCGAGCATGATGTGGCCATCCAAAATAGAACGCGCCGTATCTGTAATAGGCTCATTGAAATCATCTCCATCGACAAGCACAGTGTACAGCCCTGTGATAGAGCCTTTATCAGCTCTTCCTGCTCTCTCTAAAAGCTTTGGCATCTCAGAATACACACTTGGTGGATATCCTCTCGTCACAGGGGGCTCTCCGGATGCCAGTCCTATCTCTCTTTGAGCCATGGAAAAACGTGTCAGTGAATCCATCATCAAAAGCACGTCTTCACCCTTGTCACGAAAATATTCAGCGATGCTTGTAGCTGTCTTTGCAGCCTTGTTTCTTATAAGAGCCGGCTTGTCAGAGGTTGCAACTACTACAACAGAGCGTGCCATACCCTCAGGGCCAAGATCCCTTTCTATGAACTCTCTAACCTCCCTGCCTCGCTCTCCAATCAGGGCAATTACATTGATATCTGCCTTTGTGTTGCGGGCAAACATACCAAGAAGAGTACTTTTACCGACTCCTGAGCCTGCAAAAATGCCGATACGCTGTCCTTTGCCTACTGTGATGAGGCCATCTACTGCCTTCACTCCCAGAGGAAGCACATCACTGATAATTTCTCTGGACATCGGATCAGGTGGCGGTGCTTCTATCGGATATTCACTGTCAAGCTTAAGGTCTTTTTCATCACAGTCAGTTACACGGCCTATTCCGTCAACTGTATGGCCTAAAAGCTCATCACCGACAGCTACCGTGAGAGGATGTCCTGTATTTTCAACTATACAGCCGACACCGACTCCCTCCACATTGTCAAACGGCATCAGAATAATATGTGAATCTTTAAATCCTACCACCTCAGACATGACATAATCCCTGCGTTCCTTGTCAAGAAAAATCATGCAAAGATCATTGAGCTTAGCCTTGGGACCAATTGATTCTATCGTAAGACCGACAACCTTGTCCACCTTGCCAAAGCATTTATAGTACTCACCGCTTTTTAATTGTAAATACTTTTGTGCTACCTCTAACAATTAAAATCCCTTTCTTCCAACACTCATACAGCTATATCAGCTGCAAAGTGAGCGTATATCCTTCACCAGATTGTTGAGCTCCATATCAATTCCACAGTCAAACACTCCAAAGCTTGTCTCAATGAAGCAGCCGCTCGTGTCAAGATTTGCGTCATTTACAACCTCGATATCAATATCATTGCCTATGCGTTCCTGAATCTCAGCCAAATGCGACATCATAAACTTATAGTTTGAATGAGCTACATGTATACGAAATTCTTTGCCCACCTCGATATTTGACATGGTATTTTCAACCAGATGAAACAAGATATCCTTTTTATCATCAAACTGTATTTTAAAGACCTTGTTAAAAACCTGAATTATTGCATCTATCAGATCTGATTCAAGCTCCTTTGAATAAGCATCATATTTTGATTTCAAAGCGCTTTCTTTATCTGAAAGCTCCTGTCTTAAAGATATTTCTTTTTCGTCAAACTCTCTCTGACACTCAGCCAGACCATCCTCATAGCCCTTTGACTTGTTATCAGCATATAGAATCTGTGCACGTTGTTTAGCCTCATCTAAAAGTCTTGAGGCCTCTGCCTTTGCTTTGTCCAATATGCTATCAGCTTCAAGCTTTGCTTCCTCTAAGAGCCTTTCCTTCTCAGCTGAAACATCTATTTCTGTGACTACAGCAGCATTTATGCCATCATTGAAGCCGCTCTCCTGCGTGTCCGGACTTAGCGATTTTGTTTTTCCTAAGCTGCTCTGTACATCAGATGATATGCCTGTATAACTATCAGCGGGGCGGCTTATGGAGTCGGCAAAAATCTGCTTTATCATGGAATTGCTATTTATCACGCGGACATTTTTATCTTCTCCGGCAACACGATACTGCTTTAATATATTAGACAACTATATCATCACCTCCGCCTCTTGAAATGACAATATCACCCGAATCCTCAAGCTTTCTGATAACAGCAACTATCTTTTGCTGCGCCTCCTCAACATCCTTCATACGTACAGGTCCCATGAAATCCATATCCTCTTTTATCATAGCGGCAAGTCGTTTTGAAAGATTCCTAAATATAACATTTTGTACTTCCTCTGTAGAACTCTTAAGTGCAAGCTCAAGATCCGCATTCTCCACATCGCGGAGCACTCTCTGGATAGACCTGTCATCCAGGAGAAGGATATCCTCGAATACAAACATCTTCTTTCTGATTTCTTCTGCAAGCTCAGGTTCATCAACCTCAAGTGACTCCATAATACGCTTTTCTGTAGCACGGTCTACACTGTTTAATATATTGACAATAGAATCTATGCCACCGACAATTGTATAGTCCTGATTGACAAGAGATGAAAGCTTTCTCTCCAGCACTCTCTCGACCTCCTTTATGACATCAGGTGATGTTCTGTCCATCTGGGCGATACGTCTGGCAACATCAGCCTGCTTTTCCGGAGGCAAAGCACCGAGTATCATGGCAGCCTGTGAAGACGACAGATAAGAAAGAATCATGGCTATTGTCTGAGGATGCTCATCCTGTATAAAATTAAGCAGCTGTGCAGGCTCAGTCTTTCTGACAAACTCAAATGGTCTGACCTGTAATGATGCTGTAAGCTTGGAGATAACTCCCTGAGCCTTTTCGCTGCCGAGAGCTTTTTCAAGGAGCTCCTTGGCATAGCCGATGCCACCCTCAGCAATATACTGTTGCGCGAGACACACCTGATAATATTCATCCAAAACAGATTCTTTATCCTGCGGAGAGACGCTTCTGGTGTTTGCTATTTCGAGTGTCAGACTCTCTATCTCATCTTCCTTCAAATGCTGGAAGATGGCTGAAGCCTTTTCAGGTCCAAGTGTAATTAAAAGAATAGCAGCTTTTTGTAAACCACTGTAATCATCTATCATATGTAACTACTCCCAATCCTCATTAAGCCAGTTACGCAACAGCTGCGCAGCCGCTTCGGGATTTTCATCAACAAATTTTTCTATCAGAAGACGTGTCTCCGTCTTCTCGTTATATCCAATATCCTCAAGAGGCTCATTATTCTCAGCAGTCTGTTCTAAAAGAGAATCCACAGACAGCTCCTCCTCTTTTGGTTCCTCCTCACTGCTTCTTGTGCTCTTAAATACCACAAAGCCAAGCAGTGCAAAAATAAGGACAGTGATTGCTATCTGTAAAATATCACTCAACGAACGCATGCCAGATGCCTTGTCAACGAACTCCGGCTGCTCATATACAAGGAATGAAATCTGTGTGATACCTGTTGCATTCTGCACGGAAGTTACAAGATCCTGGTCTACATCCGTCACCTTGACCGGATCTGCATGCTTTGCTTTGTACTCCTCCCAGCTTGTATCCTTGAGCTTTCCGTTCTTTTCAAGAGTGCTTTCATCATATACCTTATACCTGGTGGCAACTACGGTAATTGAAGATGAATCATACTTGATTGAGCCTCCATCGTTTTTACTTGTAGTGATTTTTTCATCATTTAAATACTTTTTGTCGTTATCTGTAATTGACGACTCTGATGGAGTGCCATCCTGCGTAGTGTATGTAGTATCATCGCTGTTTGAATCAGTTCCGGGAACCGCAGCCTGACCATTGGTTGCATCCGACTGGTAATTCGACTCACTGTCCAAAAGACCTGTATCGGTCTGTCCATCAGGCAAAGTGTAATTTTTCTGGGCTGTTTCAGTCTTACTGAAATCTATGTCCAGATTCATGCCAACTTCAATATTCGAGAAAATATTTGAGCTCTCTAAGGTCTTTTTGACTTCATTTTTCACCTGCTCCTCCAGCTTTTGCTTATAAGAAAGCTGTGATGTCGCAAGACCTGCCGAGGTATCGGAATCTCCGCCCGAGTAAAGTACATTGGCCTTTTTGTCGATGATAGTAATGCCCTTTGTGGTATCGTTTCCAAGAGCTGTTGCAACAAGACGTGCTATTGCGTAGGCCTGATCATCTGTAATCGAATCCTTAAGTCCAAGAGTGACAGCCGCAGTTGCCTCCTCTTTTGATTTAAGAATGGTACCATCCTTGTCAGGCATAGTGATATCAACGCTTGCTTCATTTACGTATGACTGTTTTTCCAGATGATCCTTAAGCTTATCCTCCAGATACACCTGATACTTTTTCTGCTTATCAGCCTCGGTTGTTGAGAAGCTGCCGTCTGTGACATTGTCTATCGAGTACGCCTGCGCAGGGATGCCGTTATCACCCAGTGCCATAATGGCATTTACCTCATCTGATTTATTGACAAAAAACACAAGCTTGCTGTCCACCTCATAGCTTATATTGTTATCTTCAAGTACTCCCTTTATTGTGGAAGCCTCTGATGCACTCTGTGCCTCGACCAGCTCAACCTGTGTAGGTCTTGATATGACTACGCCAAGTATTACAAGAGCCACTATAACCACAGCTACTATGCTTATGAGCACGGAGCGCTGTTTAGTATTGAATTTTTTCCACCATGCAGTTATTTTATCCAAAATAGCCTTTAAACGTTCTGGCATTTTCTATTACTCCTTATATTGACATCTGCATAAGTTCTTTGTATGCGTCAATTATTTTATCCCTGACAGCAACAGTGTACTGCAATGCCACAGCCGCCTTTGTTTCCGCAACAAGCAGATCATGTGTATTATCAGACTCGCCAAGTGCAAATCTCACTTCCTCCTGCTCAGCTGCATTCTGCAGATCATTTGTCTCACCGATGCTTCCCATGGCAGCAGAAAGTACATCAGAAAATGAATCAGTCTTGTCAGTTTTCGTAAGAGAGGTATTATTAAAAAAAGATTTAATATCTCCTGTTGAAATTCCATTAATGTTTGAAATATCCATCAAAAAAGCTCCTTTATGTATGTATCAGCCGGCTATTTGCCTATTTGTAAGCCATTTTGTGCCATTGACTTGCTTGCCTCAAAGGCAGTTGCATTGGCTTCATATGCACGTGTGGCATCTATCAGATTGGTCATCTCTGTGACTGTATTGACATTTGGATAAGAGACATAACCATCTGCATCAGCATCAGGATTTGATGGGTCATACTCCTTGATAAAATCAGTAGAATAATCTGATGTCACGCTGCTTACCTTTACACCGTTTCCAACAGCGGCCTTCTTTGATGAAGAGTATATCTGTGAAAAAGGTGTGACATTTTTCTCGGAAAAAGTCACAATCTTTCTACGGTACGGTGTGCCTTCCTTTGTGGACGTAGTGTTTACATTGGCAATATTCTGTGCAATGATATCTGTCCTGAAGCGTTCAGCCGTCATGCCGGACGCACTTATATTAAAAGCTTGAAATAATCCCATATCATTAAACCCTGTCTCTTATACACATCTGACGCT
>ENA-OYWX01000779-OYWX01000779.1-human-gut-metagenome-genome-assembly--contig:-NODE-779-length-11158-cov-26.113753_pt1 | contig 11158 bp, 5 predicted proteins | sample MGYA00244815_ERZ653406 | MGnify/ENA primary metagenome ERZ653406 (study PRJEB26926, sample SAMN06165037) | human gut metagenome | biome: ENVO:00009003; feature: ENVO:2100002; material: ENVO:00002003...
TCACTTTTCTACCGTTTAGAGCGTATAATACTGATAATCAACTAATAATAGATACGAGGGTTTAAAGTATTTAAAGTTATCACTTCACAAATATAACCGGAAAAGAAAGGGCAAATCAATTAACGTAAAGGAAAACGAGAACAATATCACGAAAACGTTTGCATATCAAACAGAAAGAGGAGACCTTACACAATATAATAGTATAGGGTCTCCTCTTTTATTAAAATCCAGCCGTCAGAATCTAATTATTCTATACTCTAATGCATTCAGTTTAATTTCATTCATCAATTCCAGAGGTTTATTTTCGTAAATATCAGTAGCTACATGATGCTTCCAACCCTCCGGTAAGATAACAGAAACATCTCTATTACGCACATTAACCAATATCATAAAAGCATCTTTACCATCACTTTTCTGATACATCAAGACGTCTGAAGCAGGATACCCAGTTAATATTCCTTTCCGAAGTGCAGGATATTTATTATACAATCCCATTAAACACCCATATTCTTGATAAATATCCGAACATTCGGACCAATCCACGGATGTATATGCAAAAAAATTAATAGGAGCCTCATGTCCAATTTCTTGTGAACTATAAATCAATGCTCCACCATGCAAAAAAACTGTTCCAACAAAAGCAGCCATAGCTGCCCTTTCACTTCCTAACTCCACAATTGGCGACATTTTAGAAGCCTCATCATGATTGGTAATAAAACGTAATTTCATTTTTCCTGCCGGAATTGAGTCATACTCGCTCCAATCCACCTCCAACAAGCGTGCCGCACTACTATCATTAACGAAAACATCCCGCATCGCCTCCATCAAATCCCAAGCATAGTTCATATCAAATCCTGCATCAAAATGATCTTTGCGCTTACCTTCTGCCAACATTAACAATTTCCGATTTGGAATAGCCCTCAGAGAATCAACAGCTTGCTTCCAGAAAGTATATGGAACATAATCAGCAGCATCACAGCGAAAACCATCTACACCAACTTCTTGTATCCAATATTTCATAGCATCAATCATTGCAAGGCACATATCTGCATTATCGTAGTTCAAATCTGCCACATCATTCCATCCCGTTCCTGCAGGAGAAATTATATTTCCGATACTATCCTGAGTATACCACTCTTTATGTTCTTTAATCCAAGCATGGTCCCAAGATGTATGATTAGCAACCCAATCTAAAATTACACTTATTCCTTTTTCATGGCATAATTCCACTAAACGCTTAAATTCTTCTACTGTTCCAAATTCAGGATTTATTCTTTTATAATCTTTGATACAATAAGGAGAATTCACCGTATTTACCTCACCAATCTCATAGATTGGCATAAACCAAACAACATTAACACCCAAAAACTGAATAGAATCAAGATGTTTTGATATGACATTAAATGCATTCTTCAGAGCAAAAACACGTGGATTGATTTCGTACATCACAACGTCTTCTACAGCAGGTAATACTTGCTTTTGTTCAGTAACTATCTCGCGTTTTCCGGCACAAGCATACACTGTCAATAATACAAGTATAGTATAAAATAAATTCCTCATCTATTTACAATTCATTGGTCTGACAAATAAAAAAGGATTAAAGGTCCCCCCCTTAATCCTTTTTCTATAAATAAGAGAGCCTTAATTGGCTGTCATTGTAGCATTCTTAGCTTCTGGATCCAATACAATCGTGTATGTTCCAGCTGAAACTTTAATATTTCCACCATCCTGCGTCAGCGCACCTAAACTACCACCAAAGTTTATAGTCCAAGCTGCATCCCATCTGAATTTCATTTCACCATCACCTAATGTAACAGTCACCGACCACTTTTGCGTTTCAGCATCATAATCCATTAAAGTGCCTTTATCCCATCCACCAGGAGTAGCATCACCAATAATCTCCCAACCTGTCTTATCCAAAGTAGCAACCATCTTCTTAGTATCGGCACCTACTCGATAATAACCGGCAGCCTCAATCTTAACATTACCGCCATCACCGATAACAAACGTAGTTGATGTCTTAGCCTCATTCCAAGTAATATCTCCAACAACACCAATCCACGTACCAGAATCATAGAACTTGAATTCTGTATCGGCAGGGAAATAGTGAGTGCCAGTATATTTGAAATCACGAGCTGCAGATTCTACCTTATAGCAATCATCAGCTTCCGGCTTCCAACCATCACCACTCTGATAGCTACCAGGCAATGTCATTGCAGAGCTAGAAAGCTCAATCGTTGTTTCTTCCATACTATAAGTATATTTTCCTGCATTAGTCAAATTTAAAGTAATAATATAGGGACTTGCCTTTACCACTTTGAAATTTTGACCTCCAGCAACCAAGTTACCGGCCAACTCAGAAAGTTTACCTTCTTCTGCTCCATAATTGAATCCCCAGTCATTATTGGCTCTAAATTTGAATTCCTTATCGAGCAACGGAGTAACCACTGTCCAAAGACGAGTAGTGGTATCGTATTCCATCTGGGTATCTTTGTCCCAACCACTAGACGTAGCATCTCCAATTACTCCCCAAACCAGCCCTTTCTCTGATTGGGTTACCTTACCTTCTGCATCTAAAGTAATTTCAATGAAACCTTTACCATCAGCAGTAACTTGCTGGTCTTTAGCCAATACTTTCGTAAGGTCTGCACCATCAATGATTGCATAAGAAGCAGCACCATCAAAATTGGCATAACCACTATAAATGCCATCACCGTCAGGGTCACCTATCAAATAGGCAGTAGTGTAGTCCCAATCAGGATAGCCAACAGCTACATAAGCATACTTCCATGTAATATTATCTACATTAGGGTCATAAGGTGTAGCCTTAAAAGTTATTGAGTTACTAGCTGCATCAGTATAAGCATCATATGCCTCAGAAACCAAAGAAACAGTAAAATCATACGTTTGCCCCGGATATGCTCCTACCTTAGCCAATAAAGAATTCATTTCACTATTTGTAAATGCCAGTTTTGCATCCCCTGTTTCTCCTATTACAATACTCTTATTGGTAGAAGTATTTGTTAGAGTTACAACATAATTAACTACTGCAGAAACTCCATAATCTGCCTTATCCCAAGCTATTTCCGGAAATTGCGCATCCTTATTGTCTTTAGTAATAGTAATGTCTGTTTGGGAAAGCGCATGCAATGCAGCAGCAGTCTTCAATTCCAATATGGGGGTAGCATCCTCCTCACAAGACATCAATGCGAAGATTCCAGCCAAAAGTAAATAAATATATTTTGTCTTCATATCATTCATGTTTAATCATTAATATTAGTATCCTTCATTCTGTACCAGGTTCTGATTAGAACCAACATCGTCTGAAGGCAAGGGGAACACTTGATAAAAGCTTTCAACAGATTTTCCTGCCGCAACTCCACCCTTCCATGGCCAAACATAATCAGCAGAAGTATATTTACCGAAGCGAATCAAATCTGTACGTCTTTGAGCTTCGTAGAATAGCTCACGTGCGCGTTCATCCATCATAAAGTCCAAAGTAAAATCACTATCGGAAATAGGTGCGGACGCCTTGTCTGAATATGCACGTTTACGCAAATCATTTACATATCCCAAAGCCTCTGTTTTTGTTGCTCCTTGTCCGCCACGAAGAACAGCTTCTGCTAAATTCAAATAGATTTCACCTAAACGGAATAATGGATAATCTGTCCAAGCTTCCGCAGATGCAGGTTTACTTCCATCTTTATTCACATTATAAAACTTGGTAACGGGAATGCCATTATTGACAAAATCAGCTTCATTTGTGATCTCAATATTTGTGGTAGCTTCTGTACGCAACATTGCTTTACGAGTATCCTTATCACTGCTATCCTCTTTTTCAAAGATATTATATAAAGACGACTTAGCTCTAACACCTTGCCAACCTCCCTTTGCATTCGTTTCTTCTTGAAAATCAGCAGAACCCCAGCATAACAAAGCTGTCATACCTCCCCAGGTCATTGTATCTTCACCTTCATATCTCAATGGGAAAATCATCTCTTTGGATTGGTCATTATCAGCTTTGAACATATCGCCATAAACCGGTTCCAATTGGTAACCTGCTGAAATAATCTTTTTAGAATAAGTCACACATTCAGTATATTTATTTACACCTACATACGTGTCTGCATTCAAATACAAGCGAGACAATGCAGCCCACAGAGCAGCTTTATTAGCATGTCCATAATTATCATTAAATCCAACTACAGGATCAAGCATATCACTTTCACATGCCAACATTTCACTTTCAATGTATTCAAATAATTGATCTTTCATAATTTGTTGTGGACGAACGCTACCAATAGGGCTGTTTTCATCTACAAACGGAACATTACGATACAAATCCAAAGCATACAGATACATCAAAGCACGCATAAAACGAGCTTCTGCACGGAAAGTTTTAATAGAAGCCTTTACTTGCTCTGAACAACCTCGTGAGGCAAGTTTATCATCAGTTGTTTCACGTAAAAACGCATTTGACAAGTTAATCTGATAATACAAACGATAATATGATCCTTTGATCCATGGACTTGAAGCAGCCCAAGAAATATGATTGAAGTCTGGAATACCAGGATCATTCCAGCAACAATGAGCGATATCAGAAGCCAATTCCTGCATATTCCACAATACGCGAATAAATGAAGCCTGAGAACCACCGTCAATGCCGACAACATCCTGGTCTGAGTCTCCACCTGCATTACCACCTATTACCAAACCTGCATATATTTTAGCCAAACTTTGTTCATAAGCTCCTATCTCCTTTCCAAAAACGACATCCGAAACCAATTCATCCTTATCCAATGGAACCGTATCCAGATCGTTCACACAAGAGGTAACCCCTAACATCGTACTCAAAAGGGCTGCCGACAATATATATTTATATTTTAATATTTTCATAACTTCATTGATTAAAAATTAAGATTCAAGCCTAACATAAATACACGAGGGCGAGGATAGATATTATTATCAACTCCACTACCGCTAATTTCAGGATCCAAACCATCATATTTGGTAATAACAAACGGATTCTGTACCGTGACATAAACACGTGCACTTTGTTTATCATTGAACAGCTTGTTAAAAGTGTATCCTAATGAAATATTGTCCATCCGTACAAAAGAAGCATTCTGAACATAGTAACTAGAACGATATTGCCCTGTCTTGAAATTTGTTTTCCATGCAGAAGTCAAACGATTTTTCAAGAAACCAGTTTGGTCATACATTTGTGAACCATCCCAAGCCTCACGATTGGATTGTACATTGTTATAAGCATAGTTTCCAATACTTGCACGCAAAGCAAATGACAAATCCCAATTCTTATAAGACAATTGAGAAGTTAATCCCATAAATACGTCAGGAGCAGACTTTTTGTAAGCGACCAAATCTTCTTCGTCTATTTTATTATCCCCATTTTGATCAACATAAGCACCTTCTATCGGATTTCCAGCCTTATCATAAAGTTGTTCCCATACATAGAATGAATTATAAGGATGATCAACAGCATTTATCATGATATTATAACCGGTTGCTCCATCAATACCAGTATGAATCACACCTTTATAAGCCGGGTCATCATTAAATGTCAATTTGGTAATTTCATTTTTATTATAAGAGATGTTATAACTCAATGTCCAGTCCCAATCTTTTGTCGTGATAGGATGAGCCGTCAAAGTAAGTTCAATACCTTTATTCTCCAATGTACCTACATTCGTCAACAACTGGTTACTAAAGTTTGTACCGGCAGGAGCTGTAACCGTATTCAGCAAATCATCAGTTTTACGATAATACAAATCAAGAGTACCTGTCAATTTGTTGTTCAATACACCGAAATCCAATCCAATATTGTAAGTTGTAGTTTCTTCCCATTTCAAGTTTTCATCATAAGCTTGAGGAGCAATCAATGAATACTTGTTATTACCAAAATAATAATTTGCTCCAGCTTTGGAATACATATAGCGAGCCATATAAGGATAGTCACCATTATTCAGGTTTTGCTGACCAGTAATACCATAGCCCAAACGCAACTTCAAATCAGAAAGCCAATCCACTCCCTTCAAGAAATTCTCTTCTTTCATCTTCCATGCCAAAGCAACTGAAGGAAATAATCCCCAACGATTGTCTTTATTGAAACGTGAAGAACCATCATTACGCAAGGTAAATGTCACCAAATAACGATTCAATAATGTATAATTCAAACGCCCAAAGAAAGAAACAAGATAGTTTTCAGTTGAATAATCTTCCATATCCTTATAGAATTCCTTACCAGTTTCTTCAGCTTTTACTGTAGAATAAGGATATTTGGTCCATGTAGAATTATAGAAATGCTGCCAAGAATAACCGCCCATAACATCGACATGATGTGCACCAAACTCTTTAGCATAATTCAAATAGAAATCCAGCAATGTATTCCGCTTCAATTGATAATAGCTGCTATTTTCCCCAAACCCAGTTTTATAGTTACCTTGGCACCAAGTCATAGGAGCATTATCTTCTATAATAACATCACCTTCACTCTTAGACACGTCGTAACCTAAATTCAAGTTTGCTCTCAATTCGGGCAGGAAATGAAACTTATAGTCAATTTGTGCATTACCAATACTTCTATAAACAGTTGATTCGTCATGCTTTGAATCTAAAATAGAAACGGGATTAGCCAAACCAATATCAACCGGTGTAGGATTATTGCCACTTTTCATATACATAAAGTAGCCGTTACCATAGGGATTTCCATCCATGTAAATAGGCTGTGTCGGATCATATTGCGTCGCCATACCTATTGCACCAGTATCTGCAAAACGGTTTGTATTATAAATACCTTTCACATTCAACTGAATATTCAATTTCTTATCAAAGAAATTAGGATTCAAGCTAATAGCACCAGTCAAACGCTCCATATTAGAAGTCTTCAATATACCATTTTCATTGGTATAAGAAACTGATACACGATAGGGCATGTGTGGTATAGCACCAGAAACATTAACATTGTGGTCTGTACTGAAAGAGGTTTTGAATATTTCATCCTGCCAATCAGTATTTGCCTGACCTAATGCTTTAAACTGAGCACTTGATTCACCGAATTTAGAAGTCACAAATTCTCTAAATTCATTTGCAGACATTACATCTACTTTATTGGGTCTTGTATTAATAGAGAATGTACCGCTATAACCAACTTGTACACGTCCAGACTTTCCTTTTTTAGTATTAATAATAATAACACCGTTAGATGCACGAAAACCATAAATGGCTGTTGCAGAAGCATCTTTCAAAATAGTAAAAGTCTCAATATCATTGGGATGGACAGTAGCCAAAGGATTTGACATACCATTAATACCACCGTCATCTACAGGCACACCGTCAATAACAATCAACGGATTATTGGATGCAGACATAGAAGAACCGCCACGCACACGAATTGTAGCACCAGCTCCCGGAGCACCACCGTCAGTAATCACACTTACACCGGCAGCTTTACCAACCAACATATCAGTAGCAGATGTAACAGCACCTTTTACCATTTTATCTGCACTAATAGCCGTAACAGACCCAGTCAAATCATTCTTTTTGGCTGTACCGTAACCAATTACGACCACCTCGCCCAACAATTCCGCATCATCTTGTAATGTAATAATTACTGAAGGAGCAGCAGCTACTTCTTGCGTCTTGTATCCGATAAAAGACACGACCAACGTAGCTCCCTGAGGAACTGTCAATGTAAAATTACCATCAAGGTCAGTGATTGTACCATTCGTGGAATTTCCTTTTTCCACTACATTTGCGCCTATCACTCCTCCCAAAGCATCTTTTACATGCCCTTTCACGGTGATGTTCTGTGCATAAGCGCCTACAGACAAGAATAACCCTAACATTAGGGTAAGAATCGTTTGACAGATTCTAAGATTAACTTGCTTCATGCATTTAATAAATTAAAGTTAACAATATTAATTACCTATATATATTATTCGAAAAATAATTTTCGTACTTTCGCTTTCTAACGTCTTTCAAGTACCTAAAGCATGACGCAACAAAAATATGCTTTATTACTTTAGTAAAGTATAAAGAGAGTGTAAAATGTGGAAAACGAACAGTGCAAACGATTGCATGCGGTTGCACAAGATAGAAAAATCACTTGATATATCATAATACAGCGCTTCTCTCCACTCTACATGTGGCATTCTTGCACATAACATATATGTTTATTCTGCTGAAGTACAGAGATTTTCACCGCCTAACGGCCGTTAGGCGATTTGTCGATGGCCGTTGACAGATCGCTTTACGGCCGTCAACAAATCGCTTTACGACCGTTAAGTACTACACAACATCAAGACAAAACAAAAGAAACACAAAGCTTTTACTGAAGAAATGCCATGCATGTATGAACCAAGCAACATACTTTCAGGATATGAATAACGTGTCTGCACAATATTAATATGCCATTAACACGATATTAACAAAATGGCCGATATGATATTAACTTGTTACATTACAACAAGTTAACATCATATCGGCCCTAAAAACAGAGGTGGAAGCAAAATTTGCTTCCACCTTTTTCTGTTGCTTCCACCGCACCTCAAACACCGATGAACAAAGGGTTACAGAGCAGGTGTGGTAGAGTGGAAGCAAATAGTGCTATTTATTTCTCTGAAGTATAAAGTACCAGCTTTCCGGACTTCAATCCTTTAGCCCTTGCCTCAAACACAATCTCACCGGCTTGCTCGCCACTCTGCACAATAGCCGTCAGCTGACCGCTGAAAGCCGGCATCTTGGGCAGATGGAACAAATCGAGGCTGGTAGCATCTCCATTGGCAGCAGCGCGATATTTTCCGGCACCCTTCACCGAGAAGTTTACCATGCGGCTGTCTGCCGGACAAAGGTTACCGTCCTTATCCACGACACGGACTGTGATATATGCCAGGTCCTTACCATCGGCAGACAAGTGGGTGCGGTCGGCAACCAGCTCCAGATGATGGGGCTTGCCAGCGGTACGAATCACCTTTTCTTCTGCAGGATTGCCGGAAACATCATAAGCCACCACTTTCACTTCGCCCGGTTCATAAGGAACATCCATCCACATCAAGCGATAGCGACGCTGCAAAGCAAGGGAGTCCTGACCTTCCAAAGCACGGCTTTCATCAGCAGTAAGTTTCCGTTGTTTGCCATAACTCTTTCCGTTGACGAACAGTTCGGCACTGGGATAGCTGGTGTAAACAAAAACCGGAGTATTCTCCCCTTCCCTGCCCGGCCACGTCCAGTGCGGAAGGACATGCAAGGTATTTGCCTGCTTGTTCCATAGGCTGCGGTACAGATAGAAACGGTCTTTGGGGAGGCTTGCCAAGTCTATGATACCGAAAACGGAGCTGTGGCTGGGCCAGGAATCCGTACTATAAGGAGAAGGCTCACCCAAATAATCAAAGCCCGTCCAGACGAACTGTCCGATTGTCCAGTCATAATCATCAGCCAAAGCAAAATCCTCATCGGGAAGATTCGACCAGGAACAACACTCCACATCATAACCGGAACACTGATGGTCATCATACATCACACTGGCACCCTTCTGTACGGGAAATTTATAGACACCACGAGAACTTACAGTGGAAGCCGTCTCCGAACCGAGCACAATATTCTGTGGAAGAGTCTCATAAGACTCCACATAACGGTGAGCCCGATAATTAAGACCGGGTACATCAATCATTGCCGCAAACCCGTTGGCAAGCACGCAAGTTACCTGGTCCATACCGCAAGTAACGGGGCGTGTAGGGTCTTCGCGATGGCAAATATCCTGCAGGAAAGAAGCCACTTTGTAGCCCTCGGGACTACATTGGGTAGGAACCTCATTTCCTATACTCCACATTACCACACAAGGATTGTTCCGATAATGATGCAGCATGTTTACCATATCCTTTTCTGCCCATTCGTTGAAATAGCGGTGATAACCATTCTCACATTTGGCAATATCCCATTCATCGAAAGGTTCCAACATCATCATAAAGCCCATCTCGTCACAGAGTTCCACCAATTCGGGTGTAGGCATATTGTGGGAGGTACGGACTGCATCACATCCCATATCCTTCAATAATGTCAACTGACGGCGAAGAGCAGCCACATTGACAGCCGCACCCAACGGGCCCAAATCGTGGTGATTGCATACCCCCTGGAATTTACGGTGCTTACCATTCAGGAAGAATCCCTTATCAGCTATAATCTCAATGCTGCGGATACCAAAACGCGTGGTATATTCGTCAGTCTGTTTGCCATCTACATAAATCTTAGATACTGCCTTATATAAATAAGGTGTCTCAGGGGACCACAGAGACGGAGCATTTATCAGAAAATTCTGCTCAAATGGCTGTCCGTGATTAATTTTCCGGCTATTATCCTTACGGGCTACTATCTTACCGTCCGGCGCAATAATATCAGTAGAAATACGAACATCCGCATCACCGGCATTCCGTATTGTAGTACGCAGACGCACGGAAGCGTATTCAGCAGAAACATGCGGTGTGGTGAGCTGTGTACCCCAAACCGGAACATGAACACGTTCCGTAGTAACTAGGCGGACATTGCGATACAATCCCGCCCCCGGATACCAACGGGAGGACTGGGGTCTGTTTTCCAGACGGACAGCCAGCACATTGTTTTTACCGTCGGCATTCAGCAAACCGGTAACATCGCAATGAAAAGAGTTATACCCGAAAGGCCAGAAACAAGCTTCTTTCCCATTGACATAGACCCGAGCCTCACTCATAGCACCATCGAAAACCAGAGTGACCTGCTTGTCTGCAGAAGCATCAAAAGCCGTACGATACCAACCGACACCCACATAAGGCAACCCTCCGGTACGCCCGGTCTTTACGGAAGCTTGTTTTTCAAGGTCTTGCGTAACCGCTACCTCCTGCAAATCGTTGTTGCGGTCGAACGGACCAAAGATGGCCCAATCATGAGGAATGGTCACTGTTTCCCACTTACTGTCGTCTAAATTTGTTTGTGTTGCTTCGGGAACATCTCCCTTGGTGAACTTCCAGTTCTTTTCCAACAATGCTTCTGTACGCTGCGCCATTGCCGCCAAGGCAAAAAAAGCGCAGCAGGAAAAGATAAGTATTGTCTTTCTCAGAGCCTGTTTAAATTTTATTCAATAACATCCTAATGGATGCCAGTTTTACCA
>ENA-OYWX01000797-OYWX01000797.1-human-gut-metagenome-genome-assembly--contig:-NODE-797-length-11033-cov-5.326107_pt1 | contig 11033 bp, 9 predicted proteins | sample MGYA00244815_ERZ653406 | MGnify/ENA primary metagenome ERZ653406 (study PRJEB26926, sample SAMN06165037) | human gut metagenome | biome: ENVO:00009003; feature: ENVO:2100002; material: ENVO:00002003...
CGTGGGCTCGGAGATGTGTATAAGAGACAGGGATGAGGAAAGCGTGTCTCTGTTTTTGATGCAGTTTATGGAATGTCAGAAGGAAACGGCCGGTTCACTGCGACAGAGATATGAGCAGCAGTATCGCTGCGAGCATCCGGTACACAGGCTGGAACTGACACCGGAGCTTTTTCTTGTGCTGGATGGACAGACACTTGCGGATTTTGGTGGAGATAACTGGAGACAGAAGCTGGAAGAAATGGAGCTGGTATTGTGAACAGGAAGGACAGGAGAGGGAATAAAACCACATATTTGTCTGGCAATACCGGTATCCGGCTGATCTGTGAGGCGGTTGCTGTGGAACTGCTGTTTTATGCAATGCTTGCGATTTTCCGGAGTGCATTCGGATGGCAGCTGCCGATCCGTGCGCTTGGTAAACTGCAGGTGGCCATGCTGGTAAGTCTTGTGCTGTTTATCGTGGGAGTTCCTGCGACCGGAAAATATCAGAGGGTCTGCAAGGTTGTGCTTGAAATCGGATATCCGGCGGCACTCGTACTGTTTGGAATTTTTCATCGGAGAAAACTGACAGAGAGCGGAAAAATGCTGTTTCAGGCATATCTGTCATATTGGAATAAACAGTATGGAACAAATTATATGACCGGGGCCGGGACGGAGATGCGGTATACTTATATGCTGGCGTTTTTATTGGCAGTTGTTGTGCTGTTAAGTCTGATGTTTCGATATGTGACCGGTGTGCGGCTGGTTTTGCTGCTTCCGGATATAACAGCGTTGTCGGTTGCTCTTCTGGTCAATGCCAGACTGGGCTGGAGTGGAATTGCACTCTTTTTTGTGGGAACCGTGCTGGTGTCTGCGGCACCATGGACGCACATGGATGTAAGGGTGGCTGACGGTCGTACCCATGTATGGATGCAGCTACTGTCCTATGCTGCAGCCGGTGTGTTTGCCGTGATTCTTGTCTCGGTGAGCAGCTATGCGTTTTCCGGTGTGGCAAAGCAGATTCCGAAAAAGTCACCGAAGTTTTATGCGTTTCAGAGACAGGTGGAAGAACGTGTGAAAAACCTGACGTTTTCGGGGATAACTTTGCAGGGATCGCGGGAACATGTGGATAATACAACACCGGACTATACCGGAAAAACCGTATTTTCGATAGAAGCATCGAAAGCCCCGGCGGGCAAACTGTATCTGAAATCATTTGCCAGTGGCACATATCAGAACGGTACATGGGTAAATGAAGGGAAAACGTTTGCGCACGAAGTGGATAAGGCGGGATACCATCGCAGTGATGTTGCAATGTTAATGCAGCAGAATGCCGGTGAACTTGTAAAATACATCCGTTCGAGTGAGCTGGAAGAGGGTGAAACACAGACGGTTTCGTATCAGATTTCCTATCGGGCACTGGGGTTAAAAAACGCGTATATGCCTTATTTTTCAGATTTGCAGACAGCCGGTGGGAAGGTCTGGCTCAGGGATGATACGGTGGTACGTAAAAAGAGGGCAACGGGAAAGGTTTCTTTTGAGGGACTGGATGAAAATACGGATCTGCGCGATGTTTTTGACAGGTTTTGTATGGTCCACGGAGAAACAGATACGGATCTGCAGCAATGGTATGATGCCTATGCTGACAGCAGATACCGTAAATTTGCCACGGATGTTCCGGCAGTGGGAGATTTTATTACACGAAGGCTGGCTCTGGAAAGTATCGGATATGGCGTGTATGAGGAAAACGGCACCTATGTGGCGGATCAGATGGAAACAGGCGGGTTATACGATGAGGATTGGCTGGCAGATACGGATGGAAACAATTCCGGACGGGCAGAAAGACAGATAACTACCAACAACATCCGGCAGAATCTTGCGACACAGGTTGCCAACTGGCTGGGGAACGAAAATACCTATAACTTATATCTGAATCACATCCCACAGGGGAAAGATACCATTGCTTATTTTCTGGAAACCGGACATGAGGGATATTGTATGCATTTTGCCAGCGCGGGTGCGCTGATTTTACAAAGTCTGGGAGTTCCGGCGCGTTATGCATCGGGATATGTGGTGGAACCATCGGCATTTCATAAAGAAAAGAAAGGCTATCAGGCAGATGTGCCGGACTACAATGCGCATGCATGGGTGGAAATTTATCTGGAAAATATCGGATGGGTGCCGGTGGAAATGACTCCGGGCTATACGAATGACAGTGCAAAGCTGCCGACGACTCCGGAATTGCGCGATACGTGGAAACAGCGGCATGAAGAGCACAAAGATGCGGCGGAGCAGAATCCGCAGACGCAAATGCAGACGAAAAACGAATCGCCGTTAGAAACACAGATGGAAACACAGCAGCAGACAGAAAGTCAGATGACGGAGAAGGAGACAAAGCGGCCGGTAAAAAATAATGGGAAAAAGAACCACACGCGAGATCTGCAAGTGTTTTTTGCGGTGTGTCTGACATTGGCTGCCGCGGTTCTGGTGCTGGTACTTGTGGCAAAATGGATGCGCATTTACCGGGAACAATTGCTTATGGAGTTGCGCAACCGGCAGAATCGTCATGCGGTATACCGGATCAACCGGCGGATTTACCGGGGATTACATCAGCGAAGTTTTGGCATGAAGACCGATGCGGACTATCTGGAAAAGCTGATGACAACCTATCCGTCCGTTCCGGCGGAGGATTGGAAGAAGTATCTGTGCATTGTGCAGAAAGCGGTCTTTTCCGAAGAAGAGATTTCACAGGAAGAAGCACGATTTTGTTATCGGCTGTACCGGAAGTACAGAAACCGGCGGATTTTGGGAAAGTAGGATAACGGAAAAACCGCCTCCTTAGCGGGAGGCGATCAGTTTACATATCGGGTTACCCTTAGAAGAAAATTTTTCTTCGTATTCGGTCATGATATTTCCTTCATTCATGGATGGATCATGGTGCAGGTCACGGGTGGAGGCATTAAGATGCCAGCGGTCGGAAGTTTCGATTTCCTCGAGAGAAAACGTAAACAGATCCTGATTGTCCGTTTTAAATTCCAGCCGTCCGTCGGCTGCAAGAAACTGGTCATAGCGGTCTAAAAATTCATGGGAAGTCAGTCGGCGTCTGGCATGGCGGTCCTTTGGCCACGGGTCGGAAAAATTCAGATAGATCCGGTCAACTTCATTTTCAGCGAACACATTTGCTATGTCCTGTGCGTCCATACAAATGAAGCGAATGTTTGGCAGAGTGCTTTCGTTTTCTTCTATATATATGTTTAACTTTTCCACAGCACGGAGAAGGACGCTTGTGTAGCGCTCGATTCCGATGTAGTTGATCTGTGGATTTTTCTGAGCCAGTGCCATGAGAAAACGGCCTTTTCCCATGCCGATTTCGATATGGATCGGATGGTCATTTTCAAAAAAGGCATGCCATTGTCCGCGGTGTTCTGCTGCATTCTGTATACAATATGGGCTGGCTGCCACAGCTTCATTGGCGCCCGGTATATTTCTTAGTCTCATAGTAATTTCTCCTTGGAAAAGATAAATTCAGTTTTGCTAACTGTAAGAATACTATTACTATATACAAATTTCGTCCGTTCGGCAAATAAAAATTGAACGATTATGGAAATAATGGTATTATAAATGTAAAAAAATCAAGAATTGGGGAGCCTTATGAAAATAAAAAAATACACCCGTGTAACAGCATTTTTTCTTGCCGTATGTACGGTTTTACTCATGTTACCGTTGTCTGTGCGTGCAGATGAGTACTGGCCGGACGGGGTAAAAACGCAGTCCAAAAGTGCCATTGTGATGGAAGTCAATACCGGCACCGTTTTATATGAAAAGAAGAGTCACGAGAAACATTATCCGGCGAGTATCACAAAGATCATGACGGTTCTTCTGGCAATCGAAAACTGTGATATGGATGAGGTCGTTACGTTTTCTGCGGATGCGGTATTTAAAAATGAGGGAGATACTTCCCATATTGCCCGGAATCTTGGAGAAAAACTGACGATGGAGCAGTGTCTGTATGCGGTTATGCTGGAGTCTGCCAATGAATGTGCTTATGCGGTTGCGGAGCATGTGGGGCAGAAACTGGGTGGTGATTACCGGACGTTTATCGATCTGATGAATAAGCGCGCAAAGGAACTGGGATGTACGGATACGCATTTCAATAACTGTAATGGTCTGCCGGATGAAGATCACTGGGTCAGCGCGTATGATATGGCACTGATTTCCGCAGAGGCATACAAAAACGAGACGTTCCGGATGATCGCAGGCAGTCCAAGCTATACACTTCCGAAGACCAATAAATGCAAGGCAGAATATCCGTGTCACAATCACCATAAAATGATCTACCCGTTTCGCGGGGACAGCTCTCATTTGTACAAATACTGTACTGGCGGAAAAACCGGCTACACGACAGTGGCGAATAATACTCTGGTGTCTTTTGCGGAGAAAGACGGAATTACTCTGGTGTGTGTGGTGATGGATGCGGCAACACCGGACCATTATACGGATACCAGAAAATTATTTGATTACTGTTTTGAAAATTTCCAGGCGCTGAATATTTCGGAAAACGATGCGGGTCTGGCAAAGGACAACGGAAAAAATTACGGGGTTTTGAACAACAGTGAACCTTATGTAAAGCTGGATGAGGATGCTTATATCATTATGCCAAAAGGAGCACAGTTTTCCGATGCATCCTATAAAAAGACAGAATCTGCAAAAGGGAAAAAGAAAGTTGCAAGGCTTGCATACACATATGCCGGTCATGAGGTTGGCAGTGTGGATATAGTAAAAACCGGAGCAAAGGTAAAAGATAATTATTACGTCAATACCGATAGCGGGCAGAAGAAAAATGAACGTGTCATACGGATCGATCCTGCATGGCTCATTGTTGCGGGAGTGGTTATTGTCGCAGCAGTGGTTCTGTTGTTTCTGGCAAAACGGGCATATGATAATTTTTATGTGATCCGTCATCAGAGAAAAACGAAAAAAAATGATAAAATGCGTTTTCGTGAGAAGAAACGAAAGAAATACAATCGCAGGAAGGACAGGTTTTTTTAAATCGTTCAAATAAAGCGAAAATGCTTGCGTATTTGCCGCAAACAGGTATAATTACAATTGATGGATTTCATTTTAATAATGAAATTGGAGGTTACCATGTCACAATCTGTTACGATAAAAAGTAATAAATACGGAATTAATCTTGTCTTAGACCCGGAGATTGGGTTTGATGAGTTATTGAAGGATGTTGTCGAAAAGTTCAAAGCATCCAGTACATTTTTTAAAAATGCAAAACTGGCATTGTCCTTTGAAGGAAGAAAACTTTCGGAAGAGGAAGAACAGCAGATCATCTCAGCAATTGAAAGCAACACATCGATTGAAATCCTGTGTATCGTTGAAAATGGAACAAGACAGGAAGCTGTCATGAAAGAACAGGTCGAGGCGTTTTACGATGCCGTACAGCAGCAGTATGAGAATGCCGCAGCAGGAAACGGGCCGGAGCAGTTTTATCGTGGCACTTTAAGGTCGGGACAGGTGATTTCGAGTGAATCGAGTGTCACGATCATTGGCGATGTCAATCCGGGAGCCAAAATTATTTCCCAGGGAAACATTGTGATTCTTGGGGCATTAAAAGGTAACGCACAGGCAGGATGTATGGGTGATCGTAACTGCTTTATTTTTGCGCTGGATATGCAGCCGATTCAGATTCAGATTGGGGATCTGATCGCAAAGAGTCCGGACAAGCCGGAACCGAAACGTCGTACACTCCGCCGGTCAAAGACACCGGAAGTGGAAGCACAGATCGCCATTGCAAGAGATGGAAATATCTATATTGAGCCAATCACCAAAAATATATTAAATAACATTTAGGGACGTAGGAGGAATAAGTTTCATGAGCGAAGTAATCGTTATCACATCAGGAAAGGGTGGTGTAGGTAAGACCACAACCACAGCAAACATTGGTACAGGTCTTGCACAGTTAAACAAGAAAGTTGTAATGATTGATACCGATATCGGACTGCGTAACCTGGATGTGGTTATGGGTCTGGAAAATCGTATTGTATATAATCTGGTAGATGTTATAGAAGGAAAGTGCCGTATCCGTCAGGCTTTGATCAAGGATAAGAGATATCCGGAATTATGCCTGCTTCCTTCCGCACAGACCAGAGATAAGGATGCTGTCACACCGGAGCAGATGGTTGCGCTGATCAATGAGCTTCGCGAAGAGTTTGATTATATTTTACTGGACTGCCCGGCCGGTATCGAGCAGGGATTTAAGAATGCGGTAGCAGGTGCGGACCGTGCACTGGTTGTTACGACACCGGAAGTATCTGCGATCCGTGATGCGGATCGTATCGTAGGACTCCTTGAGGCAAACGAGATGAAACGGATCGATCTGATTGTAAACCGTCTGCGTGTGGATATGGTAAAACGCGGTGAGATGATGACGGTAGATGATGTAACCGATATTCTGGCAGTAAATCTTCTCGGTGCCGTACCGGATGATGAGCAGATTGTTATTTCCACAAACCGTGGTGAGCCACTGGTTGGAACCAACTGTCTGGCAGGAAAGGCATATTCCAATATCTGCCACCGTATTATGGGAGAAGAAGTTCCGTTCCTGAATCTGAATGAGAAGCAGGGAGTACTTGAGAAGCTGAAGGACATTTTTAAGAAGAATTAGAGGGGGTACTTATTGTGGGAATAATGGATTTATTTAAGAAGAAGACTTCCGGCAACGTTGCAAAGGACCGCCTGAAGCTGGTGCTGGTTTCTGACCGTGCCAACTGTTCTTCCGAGATGATGGAGATGATGAAGAATGACATTATTGAAGTGATCTCACGTTACATGGATATTGATGCGGAGGCGCTTGATGTAAAAATCACCGAGACAGAGTCCGATTCCAATAACGGAACGGTACCGGCACTTGTTGCTAATATTCCGATCCGTGATATGAAGCATCGTCCGGATCCAAGATAGAAATTACAGAGTACATAAGAAAATGCCCGGCAGCTTCCGACTGCCGGGCGTTTTTTACAACAGGGGTTTATATGATACGAACAATGTTCAGATCGGAATCAAGGAGAAGGACATCAGCTCTTGCACCAGGCGCAAGAGTGCCGATGGTATGTTCTAACCCGATACTTTTTGCCGGATTGTAGGTGGCAGCTTTGACAGCGACAGCAAGTGGAATGCCAAAATTTACTGCATTTTTCATACAGTCAAAAAGGTTTGTTGCTGAACCGGCAATAGTTCCGTCTTTTAAGGTGGCGAGCCGTCCCTTTTTCGTTACAGGTTGTCCTCCGAGTTCATATGTTCCATCGTCCATACCTGTGGCACGCATGGCATCACTGATCAATATCATGCGGTCTTCGCCAAACATACGAAAGGTATTCCGGATAACACATGGGTGGATATGTATGCCGTCACAAATTATTTCGGCCATGGCATGTGGGCAGTCAGTGGCTGCACCGATAATACCTGGATTCCGGTGATGCAATGGTGGCATGGCATTAAATAAATGCGTGACATGACTGGCTCCCGCAGCAAAAGCGTTTTGGGCAATTTCATAGGATGCCGTGGAATGACCGAGGGAGATGGTCAGCTGGGAATGAAATTCCCGGATAAAAGCATCCGCGCCTGAAAGTTCCGGTGCAATCGTAATGATGCGGATTTTGTTATCGCATGCCTGGGAAAGACGTCGGAACATATCGATATCCGGTGCGCGAAGATAGCTTGCTTTTTGTGCACCTTTTTTTTCAGGAGAGAGAAATGGTCCTTCCATGTGGATTCCTGCGATAAAAGCATGGCTATTGTCATCTGGAATTTCGCGCGTCGATGCAAAGGCTGTCAGCAACTGGTTTTCCGGTAAAGTCATGGAGGTTGGACAAAAAGCTGTTACGCCGCAGGAACGAAGATATTTTGCAATTTTTAAAAGTCCTTCCGCGCTGCCGTCACTGAAATCACATCCCATAGCACCGTGAATATGGATATCGACAAGTCCTGGAATTACATACAGACCGGATGCATCAATAATGGTGTCATCTGCCGTATCAGCAGCATCCATTGCGATGCGATGGGTATCGCTATCAATATGCAAATCTTTTGTCAGGAAAGATCCGCTTTCTTCCCAGACAAGTCCGTTTTTTATAATCATAAGGAACTCCTTTACAAAAGCAATAAATATTAAATAAGATTTTTTTCAATGATACGTGATAGTGCAGCTTCATCGGCAACAATGGAAACATCATCGTGCAGCTGCAGTATGGATGCGGGCACCTGGGGAGTAATTGGACCAAACAGGGACTGATACAGGGCATCTGCTTTTCCTTCTCCATTTGCGATTAACAGGATATGTTTTGCCTCCATAATATTTTTGATTCCAGTTGTATATGCGTGAGTAGGAACTTCATCAATGGAATCAAAAAAACGGGCATTTGCCTGAATGGTTGTTTTTGTCAGTTCTACACAGTGGGTTTCTTTTGCAAATGTATCGGATGGTTCATTAAAGCCAATATGTCCATTGTTACCAATACCAAGAAGTTGTAAATCAATGCCGCCAAGCTGGTGGATAATGGAATTGTAACGGGTACATTCTTTATCAACATCTTCTTCCATACCATTTGGAATATAGGTATTTTCCGGTTTGATATTTACATGATCAAAAAGATTGTGACGCATGAAATAAGCGTAGCTTTCCGAATTGGATGCGTCAAGTCCTTTGTATTCATCCAGATTGATGCTGTGGATCTGCGAGAAATCCAGATCCCCTTTTTTATACCAATTGATGAGCTGTTTATAAGTTCCAATTGGCGAGGAACCTGTGGCGAGACCAAGTACTGATTCTGGTTTCAAAATCATCTGTGCGGAGATAATATTTGCTGCCTTGCGGCTCATTTCATCATAATTTTTTGTTTTGTAGATTCTCATAAATGTCCTCCTTGTTATGGTTCTCGTTTATTATGAGAATGATTATAGAATTAAAAAGCCAAAAAAGCTATATCTTTGGAGAAAACAGAAAGAACTATCAAAAAATGGAGTGAAAACACAAATATAAGGAAGTATAGGAACTGTTGCGGAAACTACTTTCAGAAATTATGACTAAAGATTGTATTTTATAGGCAGATTCGCTATAATTGCATGTAAAAATAAAATAAAAAAGGCAGGCATAAGTGGAGAAAATGGTATGGTGGGAACAAGTGAGAATATTGGGAATTACAAACAAAGAACCGTCAGGGTTACACCTTTGCTGGTCTGCATCTGGGATTGCATTTGTAACGGCAGCAAGCGTTGTTACCGTGGAAATGGCGGCACAGAGCATTGCACCACAGGAAGATGCATTTATTGGGGTTTTTATAAATGACGAAAAGCAGTTCCGGCAAAAAATCCGGGCAGTGCCGGGAAAGAGAAAATATATAATTTACCAGCAGGAATCAGCCGAAACCATCAGGATCCGATTGGTGAAACTGACGGAAGAACAATATGGCAATGTGTGGATCACAAATCTTATTACGGATGCCCCGGTTACAAGAGATGCAATTCCATCCCGCCATTTGCTTTTCATAGGAGATTCGCTTACCGCTGGATATGGAGTGGATGGAATAAATGGGATTCGTGCATTCCGGACAGCGGATGAAGATGTGACTAAAACTTATGCATATCAGGCAGCAGAGATGCTTCATGCAGACAGCAGGATTGTTGCATATAGTGGGAATGGGGTATTATCCCGCTGGATTGCCCCGGAGCAGGATACACCTTATACGAAAAACATTCTTCCCGAAATTTTTCCCTATATACAAAACGAAGTTCCAGATCTGATCGTGTGTAATCTGGGGACGAATGATGCAAGTTATGTGAGGCAGATTCCTTCCCGCGAGCGTGCGTTTGTAGAAAAATATACGGATTTTATACAGCAGCTGAAGAAGGTTTTTGCTGATGCGAAAATACTTCTGCTTTATGGTCTGATGGAACAGACATTATGTGAAAAAGTACAGGAAACCGCGCAGCGATGTGGCACAGAGTTTCTGAAGCTTCCGTTGCAGAATCCGGTCAATGGCATGGGAACAGATGGGCATCCGGGTGCCAGGACGCAGCAGGAAATTGCGTTATATGTGGAAAGATATATGGAACAGATGATGATGTGGAGAACAGATGAACGATGATTATATGATCTCATTTCAAAATGAGACAAAACAGATAATAGAAGCATCCTATAAAAAAATGACAGCGGTTGAACGCAGTGTGGCAGATTTTTTTATTGGTAATAAAGATGATATGGATTTTTCTTCTAAAAATATATCCCGTGTGCTGTATGTATCTGAGGCTACTTTGTCAAGGTTTTCCCAGAAGTGCGGATACAAAGGATATCGGGAATTTATTTTTTCTTATGAAAGAGACTTAAAATTTGAACAAAAAAGCGAGGGAACAGAAAAGGATGTCGGATTGTTTGCGCGTCGCGTACAAAATTCGTACCAAAAACTGTTACAGGAAAATTTTCGGATTCTTGATGAGGAGCAGGTCCGGCGGGTGGCGGGAATGCTTAACATCAGTAAACGTGTACTGATTTTTGGAATCGGAAATTCCGGTTATGCAGCGGAAGAATTCCAGCTGCGTTTCATGCGTATCGGGATGGATGTTAATGCAGTTACAGATTCCCATATGATGAAGATAGGTGCAGCACTGGCGGGGGAGGAAACACTTGTGATTGCCATTACGTTAAGTGGGGAGACGGCAGAAGTGTTAGAAAGTATTCGGATCGCCAAAAGCAGAGGTGCAAGTATTATATGCATGACAGCAGTTTCCGGGTCATCCGTTGCAAAGGAATCGCAGGAAGTAATTCAGGTAGCAGCATTAAAAAATCTGGATACAGGAACAAAAATTTCACCGCAATTTTCGATTTTAGCAATTATGGATGTTTTATACTCTTATTATTTTGCAAATGATTCTTACTTTAAAACACAAAAATATAAGGCAACCCTGTCTGCTATTCGTGCAAAAGGGGAACACACGGAGGATAAAGACTGTCTCTTATACACATCTGACGCTGCCGACGATCTTACGCGTGTAGA
>ENA-OYWX01000799-OYWX01000799.1-human-gut-metagenome-genome-assembly--contig:-NODE-799-length-11012-cov-9.451766_pt1 | contig 11012 bp, 16 predicted proteins | sample MGYA00244815_ERZ653406 | MGnify/ENA primary metagenome ERZ653406 (study PRJEB26926, sample SAMN06165037) | human gut metagenome | biome: ENVO:00009003; feature: ENVO:2100002; material: ENVO:00002003...
AATACACATTTGGTGGAGATGAGGGGAATCGAACCCATTAAAAAATCACTCAAAAAGCCGATAAAATCAAGCTTTTTTTCTTTTCGTGTCATCTTTCGGGTCATCTGCGAAATTTGCACTAAACATCGTGACTATTTTGGCGGCTATTGTATCAGTCTTATCTCTTAATGTATGTTGATATATTTTGTGTAACATATCTACGGTTTGCCATCCGCCAATTTCGGCGATATATTGGTCTGGGATACCTTGTGCGTGACACTCAGACGCAAAATAATGGCGGAGCTTGTGAAAGCTAAAATGTGCCACATCAGCTTTTTCGACAAGCCGGTTAAAGGCACTTGAAAGAGTTGACGGTGAAATACCAAAGTACTGCCAATTTCTACACTCATTAATGAGATTAGACGGCAGTGGAACGAAGCGTGTGCCTGCCTCGGTCTTTGTTGTCTTGACAATAAATTTACCGTTATTGTCAGCGACTACCGCTTTAGTTATGCTTACCCCAAAACTGTTGAAATCAGAAGGCTGTAATGCACATATCTCGGAACGGCGTAGAGAACCTTGGCTTGCGAGCTTGATGGGAACTCGCAGTCTATCATCTGCAAGTTCGAGCAACTTGTTAATGTCCTCCGTTGTCGGAATGGTGTATTGCGGTTTAACTTTCTGAGGCAATGTTGTATTAAGAGTCAATGCAGGATAATACACTTTTAAGACAGCAGACAATAAGCCGTGAGCATTTCGTACAGTCTTAGGACTGTGATTGACCGACAACGCATTAACTGAGTTCTGAATCATTACAGCAGTAAGCTTAGTAAGCTTAAACGGCATTAATTCAGTAAAGTAGTTACGCTTAATTTTTTCATATCCAGCTATGGTACTTGGGCTAAGAACTGCCGACTTACTCTCAATATACATTTCGCAAGCTTGCTCAAGCGTGAGGTCATTATAATCGATACAAGAGGTAGTCAGCGACAGCTCAAATCTATCCGCTGCTCTTTTCGCCTCTTTTTTTGTTGCCGCTGTAATGGATTTATACTTTTTCTTTCCGCTTTTATCCTTGCCCAAAAAGACACGCACACGCCAGTTGCCCGACGGCATTTTCTTAGGTTCTGCCATTTGAAACACTCCTTTTTATCTAAAAAGGGTGCAAAAAGCCCTTGTATTAAGCTGTTGCAAAACACAAGGGCTTGTGATACAATATTATTGCGTTATATCGTATCATCTGCACCCTGTGTAGGTGGTTCCGCTCTGTTCGAGGACCAGTCGAGCAGGGCGGTTTTTTTATGATTTATTTGCAATAATCAATTTCACTTTTGCGTTGTAGCTGATTTTTTCATTCTCATCGTAATGCTCGCCAATAGTAAAATCATTAATGCCAAGTATACGCTCTTGATTTGATTTTACAAAAGCAACATCTTCCCTATGCAGATTTCCAACATCATATCCGTTAGCAAGAATTCTGATAGCCGGCTCACCTTTGAAATCGTATTCTTCCATTTTTACATTAATAGCTTTACCGGATTTTTTGTCAGCTTTTAACTTTTTCAGATATTTTTGACGGTCATCAAATGTTACACCTGCAACTTTACATACCTTTGTATGCGATTTACCCGTTTCAGGTTTCATATTCGCTTGTGGCTGTGGCATCGGCTGTTTTGGTTTGCCGAACAGTTTAGAGAATAACCCCATTATTTTTGCCTCCTTATTTTTATATTGACAAATAACGCAAATAAATGTACAATAAAATATAAAGAGGTTAGCGCCTTTTTAATCATTATTTTGTTTTGACCGCTTGCAATTGCCGTTGCAAGCGGCCTTTTTTTATTTTTGATTAGCAAAGTCCGTTTTATTGGACTTTGTAATACACTGCCAAAATTTACCACTTGAAATTGTCGAACAGAAGTTCTATAATTTAATTATAGGAATTTCGTCTGAATCTTACGAATGAAAGGAAGTTAAATCATGAAGAAAAACACAGCAATCAGGCAAGAAATAATTGAATACATAGAATCAATCGAAAATCACAAAGCCTTAGTAGCTATACTGAAATTCATAAAAATCATATATCGTCGTAATTTGAACGGTCACGGGGGAGCTTAACGCTCCCCTTTGTTTTTGTCTGAAATTCCTTTAATAAAGTTCTTGAACACTTGCCGCTCAAGCGGAGCCATACTTATATATGTACGAATAATGTCAATGTCGATTTCGTCGAGGTTATACTCTGCTCTAAGAGCATCAATCACGACATCTTCGCTTTCTTCGTCAAACATCTCTCCCTCACCTGTTTTTAGCCATTCGAGGTTTACACTGAATATAGCCGAAATATCTCTAAGCGTTCGCTCTGAAAACTCTCTTTTTCCACTTTCACAAAGAGAAATTATTGACCTTTGTAAATCGAGTTTTTCGGCAAACTGAGTTTGATTAAGATGTACGGCTTTGCGAACCTCAATAACTCTTTTTGCAATATTATTACTCATTGAATTACCTCCTTACAGTTGTTATTATATTATATAATATAATGATGAATTTGTCAACAAATAAAGCAAAAAAATTAAAAAAAAATATTTTTTTTGCAAAAACTGTTGACAATGTAATCAAAATAAGTTAAAATAAAGTTGCAAAGTAATCAAGGAGGTGAAAACAATGACAGATAAACAGGAGATGGACATCAAGTCAATCGGCGCAGAGCTTGCAAAAATCTTGATTGATATGACAGATGAAGAAAAGGCTGTTGCTTTCGCAATGATGAAAGGAATGGTCGTGGGTAAGCAGATTGCCGAACAGCAGAAAACAGCATAAGAGGTGATTATATGCCAAAACTGAAAAGAACAACAAAAGCTGAACAGGAGCAAGCATATATGTCGAGAGTAGCACAATGTCTTTTCTTTCGATTGAACTGTATCGGTTATGACAGAGAAAAAATTAGCAAACTCTTTGGCATTAATCCTGCTACCTGTTCAGCACGCAAAAACAAAAGTCCTGAAAATTTCAGACTTGAAGAAATCGTCAGAGCTGCGGAAGTCCTTGGAATTAAACCATATGAACTTTTGATTGACCCCGACGAAATGAAAGGAGAATGGAAATGGAAGTAATTATCAACAAATCTAAATCGTATTCGTTTAAGGAGGTTGAAATCGGAGATGTGTTCTCTAATGATTTAGGACGCTTTATGATGAAAGTATCATACGAAACAGCAATATGTTTAGATGATAATATGGTCTATGGCATTAACAGCAACACAAAATGCTATCTGAGGGACTGTGTGATTATAGAGCGTGAACTGCTCGAAAACCTCAAGAAAGGAGCAAACGGATATGAGTAAGCTTGAAAACTTACAAATCTGCATCAAAGACGGCGAGGTTATTGCCTTGCAGGGTTTAGACACCGTTACGGCTGAAAGGCTCGAAGACATACTAAACTATGTAGCTGAAACTAAAGAGAGCCTCGACAATCACAAACTTTGTAACAAAGCAGTCGGATTTAAGCGTGTTGTTAAGAACTGCAAGAAGTTTATTAAGTGCTGTAAGTACGCAATAAAAAATTAATTAAAAGGAGATATTTATATGAAAAAATCTATAAAAGAAAAAGTGCTTGAGATTATGGCACTTGCACTCGAGTTTAATGGTAAGCCGACCAAACAGGAGCTCACAGGCAATAAACCGACGATATTCGTTGACTTCGCCGGACATGTGTGCGAATTAGATGTTGGCATATATATGGACGGATGGAGCTTTTCAGCAAACAAAGATGTTAAACCGATGTATTTGGACAGTCCGTCAGCGGCTAAAGAACTCGACAGAACATTAACGGACCTCAAGACTATTATCGCAAAATATGAAGAAAACCGCTGACAGCACTGCAATGCTTTCAACGGTTCAAGGATATAATATGAAATCAATCAACATTATTATATCCTTAATTTTATAAAAAATCAAGAGGTAATAACAATGAATGAAATAACGGCACAGAAACAGCAGGCCATTGAACTGCATCAGAAAATTCTTGTAAGCGCAAACCTTGCACAACAGAACATATGGGATATGTGCAACGGACTCAAGACTATGCGTGACAACAAGCTGTATAAGGAGCTTGGCTACACGAATTTTGAAGAGTACTGCGAGAATGAAGTAGGTATGAAACGCAGTAACGCATATAACTATATTTCTATTGTAGAAAAAATAAATCCTGAAAATGTCCAAACGTTTGGACAAATTAGCAAAAGTAAGTTGATGTTGCTCGCTACCATAAGCGAACCCGAACAGGCTGAAATCGCCGAAAAGCTTGACATTGAAAACACAACGGTCAAGCAGTTAAAAGCAGAAATTGACAGCCTTAAAGCTGAAAAACAGGAGGTGACCGACAAGAGCATTGACTATTGCAGACAGCTCAATAACGCTAAGAAAGACGCAGACTATTACAAGCAGCAGGCGGACACTTCAAAAGAAAGCTATCGCAATATTGAAAATCAGCTTGCAGAGGAAAAAAACAAAAATTTCAAGCTGACAAATAAAGTTCAGGAGCTTGAAAGCCGTCCTATTGAGGTTGCCGTTGCAGAGCCGAGCGATAATGAGCGCAGACTGAACGAAACCATCAGAGCACTTGAGCGTGAGAACATCAAACGCAATGACGAACTCGAAGCAGAATATCGTGAGAACGAAAAAATCGTAAGGAAACAGCTTGAGGACGAAAAGCAAGAGGCTCTTCGCAGACAGAAAGAGGAGTATGAAGAAAGGCTGAAAAATGTTCAGACTGCTGACGGTACATCAGATGACAAGGATGTCTTTAAGGCGTATTTTTCGATTGCATATGACAGCTTTATCCGTATGCTCGATTTTGCCAAGCAGTCACAGGACAAGGAATTTTTCAAGGGCAAGGTTGAACATTTAATAGAAGCACTTGCCACACAAAACATAAATCTTTAAGGGGGAGCAACAATGAAACTTTATGAGCTTACGGAAAGCTTTGCTGAATTATTCAACCAATTTGAAGACATAAACGAATATGAACCCGATACTGACGCAGACGGTCAGCCGATTGACGGCAACGGCGATATTATCGAAGATGTTGAGGCATACAAAGAAAAAATGCTTACAGCGTGGTTTGATACACTCGAGGGCATTGAGGGCGAATTTGACGAGAAAGCAGAAAGCATTGCAGTCTACATCAAACAGCTTAAAGCCGAGGCTAATATACTCAAGTTTGAGAAATCTGCAATCGCTAAGAGGCAGTCGCAGAAAGAGCGAGAGGTTGAAAAACTCGCTGCATATCTTCTTAACGCAATGAAAGCAATCGGCAGGAGCAAGGTAGATATGCCGCACGCAGTTGTATCAATCAGAAACAACGCACCGAGCCTTGTTATTGATGATGAAATTTCATTCGTTGAGTGGGCAGAGAAACACAATCTTGCCCACCTTTTGAAATACAGTATGCCCGAAGTGAAAAAGAATGATGTCAAAGCTCTCTGCAAAAAGGGCGAAGAAATCCCGTTTGTGCATATGGAAAGCAAACAGTCGTTGAGTATTAAGTGAGGTGTTATTTATGGGATTACCTATATTGGTTTTAGGATATTCAGGCAGCGGAAAATCTGCCTCTTTAAGAAATTTCAAAGCAGATGAACTTGCTCTTGTGAATGTGAATGGAAAATCACTCCCGTTCAGAACAAAATTTGCTTCATCAATCAACTCTGATAACTACATTGATATTGAGGACTTTATCAAAAAGCAGAAATGTAAGTCGATTGCAGTTGATGACGCACAGTATCTCATGGCTAACGAGTATATGAGAAGAGCCAAGGAAACAGGCTTTCAGAAGTTTACCGACATTGGCAAAAATTTTTGGGAACTTGTGAAACAGATTGAAACTCTACCAAGCGATACAATTGTTTATTTTTTAAGTCATATTGATACCGACGAAAACGGCAGACAAAAAGCTAAAACAATCGGTAAGCTGCTTGACGAAAAAATCTCGGTTGAGGGAATGTTTACCACAGTTTTGAAAACGGTTGTTGTTGACGGCAAGTATCTTTTTGCAACACAAACAGACGGTAACGACACTTGCAAAAGTCCGATAGGCTTGTTTGATTCAATGTACATATCAAATGACCTTAAAATTGTTGATGAAGCATTGAGAACATACTATTCAATGCAACCCGAACAGTATTGCGATGAGTGCAAAGCACCGATACTTTCTGACGGTAAACGCACCGTTAAGCAGATCATTGACGGCACAACCAAAAATTACGGCAGACAGCTCTGTATGCAGTGTGTCGCAAAGCTGATAAAGCAGAAGAAACAGGAAAAGCAGAGAGAGGGTGCCGGAAATGCAGCTTCGACCGTATCAGAATGACCTTGTGGAGCAAGTAAGGCAAGCTTGGCGAGAGGGTTACAAAGCTCCTTGCATTGTCCTTGGGTGCGGTGGCGGAAAGTCCTGCATTGTCGCAGAAATTGCAAGACGAACAACTTGGAACGGTAAACGGGTGCTGTTCCTTGTTCACAGGAGAGAGCTTGTTGACCAAATATTCAGAACCTTTGTCCGCTGGGGTGTGCTTATGGATTTATGTCAGATTGGTATGGTACAAACCTTTACACGCAGGCTTAAAAAACTTCCTAAGCCTGCGTTAATCATTACGGACGAAAATCATCACAGCCTTGCACAAAGCTACAAACGCATTTATGAATATTTTTCAGATGTTCCGAGGGTCGGAGTAACCGCAACACCTTGCCGTCTAAACGGTGATGGCTTGGGTGATGTCAACGACAAGCTGATTGTAGGAGTAAGTACCAAGTGGCTCATTGAGCATAACTGCCTTGCCCCGTATGATTACTATGCTCCGAGTGTTGCCGACCTTACAGGACTGCACACCAAAATGGGCGAATATGTCGCCTCCGAGATAGAAAAAGCAATGACTAAAAATACAGTTTTCGGAGATGTAATCAAGTATTACAGACAGCTTGCAGACGGCAAAAAAGCAGTGTGCTATTGTTCAACTGTCAAACACAGTATGGCAACCGCACAGGCATTTTGCGAAGCGGGTATATCCGCAAGGCATATTGACGGAGCAACTCCGAAGGTGCAGAGAGAACAGATTATAAACGAGTTTCGCAGCGGAAAAATTACAATTCTTTGCAATGTGGATTTGATTTCAGAGGGTTTTGATGTGCCCGACTGCGAATGTACAATTCTGCTCCGACCTACTCACAGCCTTACGCTTTACATTCAGCAGTCAATGCGATGTATGCGATACAGACCGAACAAAAGGGCGGTAATCATTGACCATGTGGGCAACTATGCAAGACACGGAATGCCTGATGATGACAGGGTATGGTCACTTGAAAAACGAGAGAAAAAGAGTGTTAAAAAGCTTGAAGACGAGCAGGCAACAAAGGTCAAGCAATGCCCCGAGTGTTTTTTTACATTCTCTGCACCGCCGGCGGGGCAGAAAGCCGTGTGTCCTCGATGCGGATATGAATTTCCGACAGCAGAGCGAAAGGTAGATTTTGATACTGGCGCAGAGCTTATAAAGGTTGAGGGCTTTAAGCTCGATTTCAGTTCACCATCTGATTGCGGCAGCTACAACGATTTACTTGTTTACGCAAAAACACACGGCTATAAGCCCGGCTGGGCGTATTATCAAGCACGAAAGAGAGGATTGATAGCTTGACAGAAGAACACGCTATACAGAATGAAATCCGCCTTGCAATTGCACCGTACTGCGATATTTTTCGTATCAATGTCGGACAGGGTTACACAAAGGACGGACGATATTTCAGCACAGGTGTACCACCGGGGTTTTCTGATTTATTCGGTGTCAGAAAATCAGACGGCAAGGCGGTATTCATTGAGGTTAAAACAGCAAAAGGCAGAGCAACCGAAAAGCAGCATAACTTTTTACAGATGATGAAATTTAACGGTGCGGTAGCAGGAATATGCAGAAGTGCCAATGAAGCAATTAAATTAATTTTGGAGGAATAATCATGGGTTTTAAATCAAACTGGAACGAAGCAACACAGGGCAGCTCAATCAAGCCTGAGGGCGATTATGAGTGCCTTATAGCTAAGGTTGAGGAGAGAGTAACAAAGAATGGCAAAGAAAATCTGAACATCTCAATGGTAATCCGAAATGATGTTGAGCAGAACTATAAAAATGGATATATATTTGATACATTGTGGAAGAAGAAAGAGCCTACAAACGCAGACTTGCAGGTCAAGGGATACAGCTATGGTCAGATTATGGCACTCGGCAAGGCGGCAGGACTTCCCGATAGCAAGGAGTACGACAGTCTTGAGCAGTTCTGCGGTGAGCTTGTCAATAAGCCGATGCGTGTAACTATAAAGCACGAAGAATACAACGGAAAAACACAGGAGCGAGTAAGTTGGAGAAATCCTACAAAATATCCGACTGTAAAGCATATTCCAAAGCAGACGACAACCAATACAGCTACAGCCTATGCACAGCCACAGCAAAGCTATGCATCAGCACAGCCGACAAATCAAGGCTTTACGGATATGCCGCTTGATGATGATTTACCGTTTTAATTCAGAAAATTTTTACGGAAATTGCACTAATTTATGCAACTTTTGAATTTTAAGTCGGTACATATGAAATTCATAAGAATCCATAAGGAGGTATAAAATATGGGATTTACAAATTTTAACGATAAATACAGTGCAATTCCGCAGGAATTAAAAGGCTATAAAAATTGGGTGTGTTGGCAGGCATACCCTGATCCGAAGTCGCACAGCGGCATTTCTAAGAAGCCCGTCAATCCAAAGACGGGCGGACTTGCCCAGTCAAACAATCCCGACACTTGGTCGGATTTTGAAACCGCTGTCAGGCAGTCAGGCAAGTATTCGGGCATAGGCTTTATGTTCTCAAATTCGCCGTTCTTCGGTATTGACCTTGACGATATGCCACAGGATATTGAGGACTACCAAAACGGCGGAGCTGACAACATAGTAAGTGAATTTGTCAACACATTGCAGAGTTACGCTGAGTATTCTCAGAGCAAAACCGGTATCCATATTATATGCAAAGGTCATCTGCCCGAGGGCAAGCGTAAGGCGAAGAATGATTCGGGCGGTTTTGAGATGTACGAAAACGGCAGATTTTTCGTTGTGACAGGAAACTACTGCTCGGAATACGGATACATCAACGATTGTACCGAGAGTGTTAAGCCGTTGCACTCCAAATATCTCGGCAAGGCGGCAGAGCCTAAGCCGAACAGGCAGAACATTACGGTCAATTTAAATTCCGTTGATGACATCGTCAGAGCCGCCTGCAGCGCTAAGAACGGCAATCTTTTCAGAGCCTTATACAGCGGTGACTTTTCGGCTTATGCGTCACAGAGCGAGGCTGATATGGCATTTTGCAATATGCTTGCGTTTTGGTGCGGTTGCGATACAGACAAAATGGACGCAATTTTCCGCCAATCGGGTTTAATGCGTGACAAGTGGGACAGAAAGCAGTCAGGCACAACATACGGCATTATAACACTGCAAAAGGCTGTGTCGGGATGTACGCAGACCTATAACCCTAAAAAACAAAACGATTATTCGATTTCAATCGGCAACGGCAAGGTTATTCAGACTGTTGACGAAGAAAAAATGCGTGCATATACATTTGACGATATGGGCAACGCAGAAAGGTTTGTTGACCTGTTTGGCGAAAATGTTCGCTACTGCTATACGGAAAAGAAATGGTATTTTTATAATTCAATGAGGTGGAGCGTCGACAATCTCGGTGTTATCTTAAGAATGGCAGATAAGTGCGTTGAGGCTATGAAAGCCGAGGCAAAGCTTTACTTGCAGGCTGATGAAGAGAGCGGCGGAGATATGGCGAAAGCATTTGAAAAGCATATGAAATCAAGCCGTTCAAATAAGTCAAAAAAAGCAATGCTCAACGAAATTGAACATCATCTTCCGATTTTGCCGATACAAATGGACAGATACAAAATGGCACTCAACACGCCAAGCGGAATTATTAATCTGAAAAACGGCGATGTAAAGGCACATAACCCCGAATATTACTTTACAAAGATTACTTCGGTCGATTGCGCCGAAGCTGCCGACTGCCCTCGTTGGCTTGCGTTCCTTGACGATATTTTTGCAGGCGACAAGGACTTAATCAGATACATTCAAAAGGCGGTAGGCTACAGTCTGACAGGCTCAACGGCGGAACAATGTGCATTTTTTCTTTACGGTACAGGTCGAAACGGCAAGAGTACTTTTATTGATGTAATAAGAGATGTTTTCGGCGATTATGCGGCGAATATTCAGCCCGAAACCATTATGGTGAAAAGCTCGCAGAGCAGTGCTATTAACAGCGACATTGCACGATTAAAGGGTGCAAGACTTGTTACATCTGTAGAGCCAAATGAGGGTGTGCGGCTGAATGAGGGACTTTTAAAACAGCTTACAGGTGACGATACGGTAACAGCAAGAAAGCTGTACAGTGAGGAATTTGAGTTCAAGCCGGAGTTCAAATTATGGATGGCGACAAACCATAAACCTATTATCAGAGGCACAGACACAGGCATTTGGCGAAGAATACATATGATACCGTTCAATGTGCAGATACCCGAGGACAAGGTAGATAAGAACCTTACGCATAAGCTAAAGGCGGAGATGACAGCGATTTTTAAATGGTGCATTGACGGCTGTCTGATGTGGCAGAGAGAGGGCCTGCAAATGCCCGCAGCTGTATTAAAGAGCGTGAGAGAGTACAGGCGTGAAATGGATGTTATTTCTGCTTTTATCGAGGATAAATGTACTCTTGAGGGCACTGTACAGGCAAGTATGTTGTATGCCGCCTATGCATCGTGGGCAGACAGCAACAACGAATATTGTATGTCAAATACCAAGTTCAGCACCGAACTTGCCAAACGATTTGAGAAGATAAAGGGAAGAAATTACAATTATTTCACCGGTATTTCTATTCGTTCTGAATGTTAGTGTGGTGGCTTGAGGAGCTGTCTCTTATACACATCTGACGCTGCCGACGATCTTACGCGTGTAGAT
>ENA-OYWX01000808-OYWX01000808.1-human-gut-metagenome-genome-assembly--contig:-NODE-808-length-10868-cov-4.413854_pt1 | contig 10868 bp, 10 predicted proteins | sample MGYA00244815_ERZ653406 | MGnify/ENA primary metagenome ERZ653406 (study PRJEB26926, sample SAMN06165037) | human gut metagenome | biome: ENVO:00009003; feature: ENVO:2100002; material: ENVO:00002003...
CTTCCTCGAGCACCAGAAGGAGAAGTATGTGGTCATGAGCGATGCCAACATCGCCGTCAACTACGACTTCAACGCCCTGCTGGCTGCCCATCAGGCCAGCGGTGCCGATGTGACCGTGGCCTATCAAAAGACCGAGATCCCCGAGGGCCGCAAGAACGACAACTACACCCTGACCATTGATGCCGATGGCCGCGTGACCGAGCTGCTGTTCAACGACTACCGCTCCGGTGTGCAGAATCTGGATCTGAACATCTATGTGCTGGAGCGCGAGACCCTGATCAAGCTGGTCAAGGACGCTACCGCCCGCGGCCTGATCTACTTCGAGCGCGACATTCTGGCACACAACGTCAACATCCTGAACATCCATGCGCTGGAGTACACCGGCTATGTTGCCCATATCTGCGACATGAAGAGCTACTTTGACGAGAACCTGAAGCTGATCGATGACCGCAATCTGGAGGCACTGTTCCCCAAGGGCAGCCCCATCTACACCAAGATCCGCGACGATAACCCCACCCGTTACGTCACCGGCTCCAAGGTCGTGGATTCTATTCTGGCCGACGGCTGCGTCATCGAGGGCACCGTGGAGAACTGCGTGCTCTTCCGCGGCGTCAAGGTCAAGAAGGGTGCTGTGGTCAAGAACTGTGTCCTGATGCAGGATACCGTGGTCGAGCCCAACGTGGAGCTGGACTGCGTTGTCACCGACAAGAACGTGAAGATCACCGCCGGCAAAAAGCTGTCCGGCACCGAGAGCTTCCCGGTCTACGTCCAGAAGAACCACACCGTCTGATCGAGCAATATCCATAGGGGCGGCTTCCTCCCCGGTAGCCCCTCTTGAGAGGGGCGGGGGCACCTGTGTGCCCCCGCCTGCTCTTTTGTATGCAAGGTTCGCGCCGCTTTTTATGGCGGCGGGGAGCGCGAACATCTGTCTGTATCATGGAAGGAGCGAATCCTATGAAGATCCTGTATGCTGCTTCGGAAGCCAATCCCTTTGCCAAATCCGGCGGTCTGGCCGATGTGGCAGGCGCCCTGCCCAAAGCGCTGGTCAAGGACGGCGTGGACGCCCGCGTCATCATGCCCCTATATGGCGATTTGAAGTACCGCGATAAGCTGGAATACGTTACCAACTACTCCGTACCTGTGGGCTGGCGCAGCCAGTACTGCGGCCTGTTCAAGGCCGATGTGGACGGCGTGACCTACTACTTCCTGGACAACGAGTATTACTTCAAGCGCCGCGGCCTGTACGGCTTCTACGATGACGGCGAGCGCTTCGCCTTCTTCTCCCGCGCCGTGCTGGAGACTTTGTTCTACATCGACTTCACCCCCGATATCATCAACTGCAACGACTGGCAGACCGCTCTGGTGCCGGTGTACCTGAACCTGTACTATCGTCATCTGGACAAGTTCAACCGCATCAAGACCATCTTTACCATCCACAACATTGCCTATCAGGGCAAGTACGGCACTGATATTCTGGAAGACACCTGCGGCATCGGCCGCCGTGACCAGCATATCGTGGAGTACGATGGCTGCGCCAACTTCATGAAGGGTGCCATCGAGACGGCAGACAAGATCACCACCGTCAGCCCCACCTATGCACAGGAGATCCTCGACCCGTGGTTCAGCTACGGTCTGGACGCTCTGCTGCGTGAAAAACAGTACAAGCTGTGCGGCATCCTGAACGGCATCGATATGGACGCCAACGACCCCGCTACCGACAAGAACATCCCCTTCAATTACAGCATCAAGACCTTTGAGACCGGCAAGGCCAAGTGCAAGGAAGCTTTGCAGGACAGGTTCGGTCTGCATAAAGACGGCAGCCCCGTCTTTGGCATGGTCAGCCGCATGGTGGGCATGAAGGGCTTTGACCTTGTGCAGAGCATTGCTGACGGTCTGGTGGACCGCGGCATCCAGCTGGTCATTCTGGGCAGCGGCGAGAACCAGTACGAGACCTTCTTCTCTGACCTGTGCGCCCGTCATCCGGGCCGCGTGGGCACCTACATCGGCTTTGAGCCCGCCCTCTCTCAGGAGATCTACGCCGGTGCAGACGTGTTCATCATGCCTTCCAAGAGTGAGCCCTGCGGCCTGGCACAGATGGTGGCCTGCCGCTACGGCACGCCTCCCATCGTCCGCGAGACCGGCGGTCTGCGCGACTCCATCCATGACAGCACCATGGGCGACGGCAACGGCTTTACCTTCGCCGGTTACAACGCCCACGAGCTGTATGTGGCCTGCTGCAACGCACAGGATGCCTACAACAACAAGGAAAACTGGAAGAACCTCGTGCGTCACTGCATGGAGTGCGATTTCAGCTGGGACGTTTCCGCCAAGAGCTACGAGGGTCTGTACAACGAGACCGCAAACCTCTGGTAAGCGTCTGAACCCCAAAGCACCCGCTGGGGCTGCCGCACGTTTGTGCGGCAGCCCCTTTTTTGCTTTTTTCTGTTTTTTACACTCTGCACAAACTTTTCCGCAAAGTTTGTGCAATGATGCAATCATCGGCGCACAATGTGTGTTATAGGTGCACATTTATGGAATCAGTCTTAACAAACTATGAAATTTCACTATATTTCGGTGGAGAATTGATTGCAATATCCGACGTTTTGAAGTATACTGAGGACATAGACTTTTTTGGCTGCCTGTCCGTCTCTGGCATTTTTTCCAAATGCTGGAATGCGGGTGGCACCCGCAGAAAGGAGCGGCACAGGACTTGAAGGGCTGGTACAAGGCTTTGGAAGATCTGGTCTGGCTGACCCAGCTGGGGCTGAATATGCTGCTGCCGCTGGTGATGTGTCTGGGCGGCTGCTGGTGGGCCGTCAGCCATTGGGGCTGGCCCATGTGGGTGTATCTGCCCGCTGTGCTGCTGGGGCTTGCCGCCGGGGCGCAGAACTTCTGGGTGTTCTGCAAGGAACGGCTGGAGCGCTCCAAACACGAAAAAAATCATCGGGTGGGCTTCAACTCCCACCAGTAATGGAGGTTCGTTTTTATGAAATTGCAGCCGGAATCCAAAAAGGAGCTGCTGCGCATCGCCTGCGGCGTGTCTCTGTGCACTGCCGTGATGTGGGTGGTGTTTGCAGCGCTGCATCTGGTGGGCTGGGTGGTCTTTGACTACCGGGTGCTGCTGGGCGGCATCATCGGCGCGCTGGTGGCTATCGGCAACTTTGCCGGCATCTGCTTTGTGGTGCAGAAGGTCATTGACGAGCCGGACGAAAAAAAGCGTAAAGCGCAGCTGCAGATATCCTATAATACAAGGATGCTGCTGCAGGCGTTGTGGATCATCATAGCCATTGCGGCTCCCTGTTTCCAGGCGTTTGCAGGCGTTCTGCCGCTGCTGTTCCCCAGAGTTACGATCTATTATCTCCAGATAACCGGGAAGTACAAGCCGCTCACGCCCCCGCAGGAGCCGGTGGACATCGCTGTGGAAGATGACCCCGCCCCCGCCGAGGAGTCTGCGGTGCAGCCCCGTGACGAAGGGGGTGAACAAGAATAAATGGAACTGAACGGCGCAAAGATCCTGTATACCATCCACACCAACATCCCCCTGCTGGGTGATTTTAAAATTACCCAGACCTTGGTAACCACGTGGATCGTCATGGCGCTGCTCTCGGGTTTTGCCATCTGGCTGGGGCACGACCTCAAGCTGGAAAATGTGTCCAAACGACAGGCCGCAGCCGAGTTCATCGTAACGCGGCTGGAACAGTTCGTGCACGACAACATGGGCTTCCACTTCGATCAGTATATCCCCCTCATCGGTGCCATCTTTGCACTGAGCGTCGGGTGCAACCTGATCAGCGTCGTTGGCCTGTGGAGCCCCACGGCCGACCTGAACACCGAGGCAGCGTGGGCCATCGTGGTGTTTGTTCTGATCATGTACTACAAAATCAAGACAAACGGCATTCTGGCCTATATCAAGGGTCTGCTCGATCCGATCTTTATCATGGCACCCATCAATGTGCTGTCGGAGGTCTCCACCCCTGTCAGCATGGCATTCCGTCACTTTGGCAACATCCTGTCCGGTACGGTCATCTCCACACTGCTGTACTGGGCACTGGCAAGCCTGAGCCACGTCATCTTTGGCTGGCTGCCGGGCTTCCTGAGTCAGATCCAGCTGTTCCAGATCGGCATCCCGGCCTTTACCGGTTTGTATTTCGACTGGTTCGGCGGCTGCATTCAGGCGTTCATCTTCTGTACCCTGACCGCAATCTTCATCAAACGTGCTGCCGGTGAGGACTAAGGCCTTCCGGCATCCCCCAAAACACAAACACATTTTAGGAGGACAAATCTTATGACTGATTTCCAGTATCTGGCTCGTGGTATCGCTCTGGCAGGCTGCGGCATCGGCGCAGGCTGCGCACTGATCGCAGGTATCGGCCCCGGTATCGGCGAAGGCAACGCTGCCGCCGCTGCCTGTGAGGCCGTGGGCCGCCAGCCTGAGTGCAAGAGCGACGTGACCAGCACCCTGATCCTGGGCGTTGCACTTTCTGAGACCACCGGTATTTACGGCTTTGTTACCGGCCTGCTGCTGATCTTCCTGGCACCCGGCATGTTTATGAAGTTCCTGGCATAAGCGGAACCTTTTACAAAAGAACGAAAGGAGACGCTTATGGAACTGTACCAGGCGTTGATCACGCTGGACGGCTGGACCTTTCTGGCCCAGATCTGCAACCTGATGATCCAGCTGCTCATCTTCAAAAAGTTCCTGCTGAATCCGGTCAAAAAGGTGATCGCCGAGCGCAAGGCCAAGGCGGACAGCCAGATCGCCGATGCTGCAAAGCTGCGCACGGAGGCTGAGGCCATGAAAGCGGAGTACGAGCAGAACCTGCAGAATGCCCGCACCGAGGCCAACCAGATCGTAACCGCGGCGCAAAAGACTGCCACCGCCCGCTCGGAAGAGATCGTGGGCGAGGCCCGCGCACAGGCCGCTGCGCTGAAGCAGAAGGCCGAGGCCGACATTGCGCAGGAGCGTAAGAAGGCCGTGAACGAGGTCAAGGACGAGATCGGCGGCATTGCCATGGAGATCGCATCCAAGGTGGTGGAGCGCGAGATCAGCGAAAAGGACCACAAGGATCTGATCGACGAATTTATCAAAAACGTGGGTGAAGCATCATGACCGAAACTGCAAAGATGTACGGCGGCAGTCTGTACGATCTGGCGGCAGAGGAAGGGCTGGAGACCCGCATTCTGGGCGAGCTTGACGAGGTGCAACAGCTTCTGAAGCAAAACCCGGACTACCTGCGGCTGCTCAGCACCCCCAGCATCCCCAAAAAGGAGCGCTGCGGCCTGCTGGACGAAGCGCTGCGGGATCGGGTCCACCTCTATGTGCTGAACTTTTTGAAGATCCTGTGCGAGAAGGGCACCCTGCGGGAGCTGTCCGGCTGCGCACGGGCTTACCGCATCCGCTACAATCAGGCGCACGGCATTCTGGAAGCCACAGCCATCTCGGCTGTTCCGCTTACCGAGCAGCAGCGCGCGGCGCTGCACGCCAAGCTGGAAAACCTGACCGGCAAGACCATCGACCTTAAAACCAAGGTGGATGCCAAGGTGCTGGGCGGTATCCGGCTGGATATCGAGGGCACCGAGCTGGACGGCACCGTCCAGAACCGTCTTGCCTCCCTGCGCCGGGATATTGCGGCGGTCACTCTGTAACATTCCCCTGCCCTTTACAAACGGGGCAGAGCACAGAACGAATTTCCACCCGAAATGACTATTATGAATTGAGTGGTGAACAAACAAAGATGCAACTGAAACCTGAAGAGATCTCCAAGATCATCCGTGCGCAGATCAAGCATTACGAAAATGCCATCGAGCAGAGCGAGACCGGCACGGTCATTATGGTGGGCGACGGCATCGCCCGGGCCAGCGGTCTGGAAAAGTGCATGGCAGGCGAGCTGCTCCAGTTTGACAACGGCGAATACGGTATGGCCCAGAACCTGGAGGAAAACACGGTCTCCATCGTTCTGCTGGGCTCCGATGTCGGCATCAAAGAAGGCAGCACCGTCAAGCGCACCGGCAAGGTCGTTTCCGTGCCCGTGGGTGAGGCAATGATCGGCCGCGTGGTCAATGCACTGGGCCAGCCCATCGACGGCGCAGGCCCCATTGAGACCACCGAGTTCCGGGCCATCGAGAGCCCGGCCCCCGGCATCATCGACCGCCAGCCGGTCAAGGAACCCCTGCAGACCGGCATCAAGGCCATCGACTCCATGATCCCCATCGGCCGCGGCCAGCGTGAGCTGATCATCGGCGACCGCCAGACCGGCAAGACCACCATTGCATCGGATACCATCATCAACCAGAAGGGCAAGGATGTCATCTGCATCTATGTCGCCATCGGACAGAAGGCGAGCTCCGTCGCCCAGCTCAAAAAGACGCTGGAAACGCACGGCGCGATGGATTATACGATCATCGTCAACGCCACGGCGAGCGATCCCGCGCCGTTACAGTACATTGCGCCCTACGCGGGCTGCGCCATGGGCGAATACTTTATGAATAAGGGCCGCGACGTGCTGATCGTCTACGACGATCTTTCCAAGCACGCCATTGCGTACCGCGCGATGAGCCTTCTTTTGGAGCGCTCTCCAGGCCGCGAGGCGTATCCGGGCGACGTGTTCTATCTGCACTCCCGCCTGCTCGAGCGCGCGGCGCATCTGAGCGAGGAGAAGGGCGGCGGCAGCATCACGGCGCTGCCGATCATCGAGACGCAGTCCGGCGACGTTTCGGCCTATATCCCGACGAACGTCATTTCCATCACCGACGGTCAGCTCATTCTGGAAACGCGCCTGTTCTTCTCCGGCCAGCGTCCGGCGGTGAATGTGGGCCTGTCCGTGTCCCGCGTGGGCGGCGACGCGCAGACCAAGGCGATGAAAAAGGCAGCCAAGACCATCCGCCTCGACCTTTCGCAGTACCGCGAGATGGAGTCGTTCACGCAGTTTGCAAGCGACCTCGACGAGTCGACGGCAAAGCTTTTATCCTACGGTCAGGGCTTGATGCGCATGCTGCGGCAGAAGCAGTTCCACCCCTACAAGCAGTATGAGCAGGTCATCCTGCTCGTCGCGGGGCTGAACCATGTTTTTCAGGAGATCGTGCCGGAGCAGCTTGACGCGTTTATCCCCGCGCTCTTGCAGCACTTTGGCGAGACGCAGAGCGCGCTGTGCAGCACCATCGAGCAGACCGGCCAACTCAGCGACGATCAGCAGTCGCAGATCATCGAGATCGCAAAGGAATTTGTGCAAAACTATTTTTCCAAATAAAAAGTGAGGTGACAGGTACATGGCGAGCATGAAGGAGATCCGCGAGCACATCGCGAGCATCCAGAGCACGCAGAAGGTGACGAACGCGATGTACCTCATCGCCTCGACCAAGATGCGGCGGGCGAAAGAAGACCTTGCCAAGACGCGCCCGTTTTTCGACGCGGTCTCGACGCAGATCGAGCAGATCTTCCAGCACGCGGGCGAGATCGAGAGCCCGTACCTCTACCGGGGCAACGCGGACGATCTGGCCCAGCCGGGAACGTACGCCTATCTTGTGGTGACGGCGGACCGCGGCCTTGCGGGCGCCTACAACCAGAATGTTATTCAGGAGACGATGAAGCGCCTTAAAAAGCACCCCGACAGCCGCCTTTTTGTGGTGGGCGGCAACGGGCGGCACTTCTTCTCCGGCCACGGCGTGCCGGTGGAAAAGAGCTTCCGCTACGATGCGCAGAGCCCCACGCTCCGCCGCGCGCGAGAGATCACGGCGAAGCTTTTGGATCTCTTCGACCGGGGCGAGATCTCCAAGCTCTTTATCATCTACACCGACCTTGGCAACGGCGTGGACATGGATGTGCGCACCGTGCGCCTGCTGCCGCTGGAGGATGAGCACTTTGCCAAAGAGGAGACGGAGGAAAAGCCCATCCGCTTTGAACCCTCGGCCGAGGAGGTGCTCGCCAGGGTCGTGTCGGCGTACATCACGGGCTTTTTGTACTCGGCGATGGTCGACAGCTTTTGCGCCGAGCAGAACGCGCGCGCCTCTGCCATGGACTCAGCCAACCAGAACGAGGACGACATGCTGCGCGAGCTGCAGCTCGAGTACAACCACGAGCGGCAGGGCGCCATCACGAGCGAGATCACGGAGGTCTCCGCCGGCGCGCGCAGCAAGAAGAACCACATGAAGAAGGAGGCGCAGCATGCGCACAGGTAAGATCATTCAGGTATCGGGCAGCGTGGTGGACGTGCGCTTCCCGCACGGCGAGCTGCCGCGCATCCGCGAGGCGCTGTCCGTCGAGCTGAACGGCAAGCGCCTTGTGATGGAGGTGGAGCAGCATTTGAGCGCCGAAACGGTGCGCTGCATCATGCTCTCCGGCAGCGAGGGCCTCAGCCGCGGCATGACCGTCACGGGCGAAGGCAGCGGCCTTCGCGTGCCCGTCGGCAAGGCGACGCTCGGACGGCTTTTCAACGTCTTTGGCGATACCATCGACGGCGGCGCGCCGATCGGCGGCGCGGAGCCGCGCCGCAGCATCCACAGAAAGCCCCCCGCCTTCGACGAGCAGAGCCCGAGCGTTGAGATCTTGGAGACCGGCATCAAGGTCATCGACCTTTTGGAGCCCTATCCGCGCGGCGGCAAGATCGGCCTGTTCGGCGGCGCGGGCGTCGGCAAGACGGTGCTCATTCAGGAGCTTATCCACAACATCGCCGTCGAGCACGGCGGCTATTCGATCTTCACCGGCGTGGGCGAGCGCAGTCGCGAGGGCAACGACCTCTGGAACGAGATGCACGAGAGCGGCGTTATCGACAAGACCGCGCTCGTCTTCGGCCAGATGAACGAAGCGCCCGGCGTTCGTATGCGCGTGGCGCTGACAGGCCTTACGATGGCCGAATACTTCCGCGACGAGGAGCAGCGCGACGTGCTGCTGTTCATCGACAATATTTTCCGCTTTGTGCAGGCGGGCAGCGAGGTCTCGACCCTGCTTGGCCGCATGCCCTCCGCCGTCGGCTATCAGCCGACGCTCGCGAACGAAATGGGCGAGCTGCAGGAGCGCATCACCTCGACCAAGAGCGGCTCGATCACGTCCGTGCAGGCGGTCTACGTTCCCGCGGACGATCTGACCGACCCTGCCCCGGCGACGACGTTCACCCACCTCGATGCGACGACGGTTTTGAGCCGTAAGATCGCCGAACAGGGTCTGTATCCCGCGGTCGACCCGCTCGAATCGTCCTCCCGCATTCTGGAAGAGGATATCGTGGGCGAGCGGCACTACCGCATCGCGCGCAGCGTGCAGGCGACCTTGCAGAAATACCGCGAATTGCAGGATATCATCGCCATCCTCGGCATGGAGGAGCTGAGCGACACGGACAAGGTGACGGTCAACCGCGCGAGAAAGATCCAGCGCTTTTTGGCCCAGCCGACGTTCGTGGCCGAAAAGTTCACGGGCCTTCCGGGCGTCTATGTGCCGCTTGAGGAGACACTCCGCGGCTTTGAAGCCATTCTCTCCGGCGAGATGGACGGCTATCCCGAGATGGCGTTCTACAACGTCGGCACGCTTGACGACGCGCTCGCCAAGGCGAAGAAGATGGAAAGCGGGGAAGTGTGATGAAGACCTTGCCTCTCCGCGTCCTCGCGCCCGAGCGCACGTTTTTTGACGGGGCGTGCACATCGCTCACCGTGCCGAGCATCGACGGCATGTACGGCCTGATGGCGCAGCACGAGGATATCGTGCTCGCCATCGTTCCCGGCAAGCTGACGCTGCGGGACGCCGACGGCGTCGAGCAGATCGCCGCCGTGTCCGAGGGCGTGCTCAAGATGGAGCACGGCGAGGCGCTCGTGCTGGTGGACACGATCGAGCGGCCGGAGGAGATCGACCTCCACCGCGCCGAGGAAATGGCCGCCGAGGCGCGCGCCGAGCTCAAGGCGAAGCGCAGCGCGCAGGAGCAGGCCATTGCCAATGCCCGCATCGCCCGCGCGATCAGCCGTATCCACGTCAAGCACGACGGGAAATAAATGAGAAAACGAAAATTCGCACCGCAAGGTGCGAATTTTTTGATCTCTCCGCCAATTTTCGCCCGCTTTTGCACACTTTTTGTGCTAAAAGTGGAGAAAAAGGAGGGAAAATCCATGGAAATGTCCGCAAGAAAGCCGCTGCTCCCGCGCCGCGTGCTCGACCTGCCCATCGATGCGCTGCGCCCCAACCCCAACCAGCCGCGCATCGAGTTTGACGAGGCATCGCTGCGCTCGCTGAGCGACAGCATCCGCCGCTATGGCATCCTCCAGCCGCTGACCGTCCGCCGCACAGACGAGGGCTACGAGCTCATCGCGGGAGAGAGACGGCTGCGCGCGGCAAAGCTCGCGGGACTGCGCGAGGTGCCGTGCCTGCTCGCGCGCTCGAGCGAGGAGGAGAGCGCGCTGCTCGCGCTGATCGAAAACCTCCAGCGCCGCGATTTGCACTACTTGGAGGAGGCTGCGGCCATCGCGCGGCTGATCGCGACCTACGGCCTCTCGCAGGAGCAGGCGGCGGAAAGGCTGGGAAAATCCCAGTCCGCTATTGCCAACAAGCTGCGGCTGCTGCGCCTGTCGCCCGACTGTGTGCGCCTTCTGCGCGAGCATGACCTCTCCGAGCGGCACGCACGGGCGCTGCTGCGCCTGACGGACGAGGAAGACCGCCTCAAAGCCTTGCAAGTTATCGCCGCACGCGGCTACAACGTCGCGCAGAGCGAGGCGTATATCGAAGAGCTTTTGAAGCTCAAGCAGAAAACGCCCCCGCCGCGCCTGCCGACCTACATCGTCAAGGATGTGCGCATCTTTTTGAACACCATCCGCCACTCGCTCGGGCTGATGCAGCGCGCGGGCGTCGAGGCCGACATGCAGCGCGAGGACACGGACGACGGCATCCTCCTGAC